>Ga0160475_100059_pt1 | contig 141162 bp, 116 predicted proteins | sample HID1975M_E11MG_FD_108254 | JGI IMG/M metagenome (GOLD analysis project Ga0160475, IMG submission 108254) | Enriched soil microbial communities from UW Madison campus, WI, USA - HID1975M_E11 MG | ecosystem: Environmental > Terrestrial > Soil > Unclassified | place: USA: Madison, Wisconsin... | reverse complement strand
TGGTTGCCGGCCAGCGGCCGGCACTACCGGATGAACCCACCATCGCCTGGTTGCCGGCCAGCGGCCGGCACTACCGGATGAACCCACCATCGCCTGGTTGCCGGCCAGCGGCCGGCACTACCGACGCCGGGGCGGGGTTCACGGGTAGGTACCCACCGTTGGTGGGTACGCGCCTCGATCAACGCGGCTGCAACGTCACCTCATCCACCACCCACATGGTCGGGCGGGTGTCACCGGTGAAGCGCACGCACAGGTCCTGGGTGCCCTTCAGCGACCGCGGCAGCGCGGCGTCCAGCGTGATGAAGCCATCGGCGCCCGGCGCGGCCGGCAGCGGCACGCTGACCAGCGGCTTGCCGTCGCAGGTGCCGTTGAGCACGTCCATTTCGCCATGCGCGCTGCGCGCCGGGCTGAATTTCCGCGCCGGTTCGTCGTGGGCCAGCTGGAAGTAATACGGGATCTGCCCGGCACGCACGCGCAGCCTGGCGATGCCGTCCGCGTCGGCCTGCTGCCACAACCAGCACGGGTTGAAGATGTTGACGTTGAAGATGGCGCGCTCGCCGTCGGCCGGGCCGTCGTCTTCCAGCCGCAGCAGCAGCTTGCCTTCGCCCGGGCACATCGCCAGCTGCTGATCGTTGCGGGTGAGCAGCGAGGTGGCGGTGATGTCGAAACGGCTGGCGGCGTTGGCCAGGGCCTTGCCGTTGAAGAACGTGGCCGCCTGCAGCGTGATCGGCAGCGGCTGGGTCAGCGGCGCGGTGTAGCGCGGCGACTGCGCGGTGACCGGGCTGCCATCCACGCTGTAGTGGATTTCGTAGCCCAGCGGCGTGCTCAGTGCCAGCGTCGCGGTGCCGGCCTTGCGGTCGTCGCGGCTGTTCTGCTCCACCTGGAACGGGGTCTGTGCATAGGCGATGCCCATTGCCTGCCAGCGCTGCAGCTGGGTGGGCAGGCGTGCCAGGAAGTCGGCGTAGTCACGGCGTTCGCGCGGCGACCAGCCGGTTTCGGCCACGGCGGCCAGGCGCGGGAACAGGTTGTGCTGCAGGCGCGCGTAGGTGCGCGTGTGCTCGGTGAACATGTTGGCCTGCAGGCCCAGGATGTGCTGCTGCTTGTCCTTGGCCAGCGCATCGGGCACCGGCTCGAAACCGTAGACGCGCGCCAGCGAGGTGACCAGCGGCCGCCCCGGCGGCTCGTTGTCCGAGGTGGTCTGCAGGTAGTCCATGTACATGTCGGTGACCGGCGACATCACCACGTCGTGGCCTTCGCTGGCCGCCTTCAGGCCGCCTTCGGTGCCGCGCCAGGACATCACCGTGGCTTCCGGCGGCAGGCCGCCTTCGAGAATTTCGTCCCAGCCGATCAGGCGCCGGTCGTGCTGCTCCAGGTACTTCTCCAGGCGCTTGATCAGGTGGCTCTGCATTTCCATTTCATTGGTCGCGCCCACCTCGCGCATGCGCGCCTGTACGCGTGCCGAGGCTTCCCACTGGTCCTTGACCGCCTCGTCGCCGCCCACGTGCACGTACTTGGCCGGGAACAACGCAATCACTTCTTCCAGCACGTTTTCCAGGAAGGTGAACGTGGTTTCTTCGGTATTGAACAGGTTCGGGAACACGCCCCATTCGCTGAGCGGCTTCAGCGGGGTATCCAGCGTGCCCAGTTCGGGATACGCCGCGATCGCCGCGGTGGCGTGGCCGGGCACGTCGATCTCGGGGATCACCTGGATATGGCGCGCGGCCGCATAGGCGATTACTTCGCGGATCTGGTCCTGGGTGTAGAACCCGCAGTACGGACGCTCGGCGCCGGTGGCGGGGTCGCGGCCACCATCGCCGGCCGGGATGCGGCAGCTGCCCACCGCGGTCAGCTTCGGGTAGCGCTTGATCTCCATGCGCCAGCCCTGGTCATCGGTGAGATGCCAATGGAAGGTGTTGAGCTTCTGTTCGGCCATCGCGTCGAGCACGCGCTTGATCTCGTCCAGGCTCTGGAAGTGGCGGGCCGAATCGAGCATCAGGCCGCGCCAGGTGAAACGTGGGGCATCGTCGATGCGCAGTGCCGGCAGGGCGCCGTCGGTGCTGCTGGTGAACAGTTGCGACAACGTCGCCGCACCGTAGAACAGGCCCGCTTCGGTGGCCGCGGCCACGGTCACGCCATCGCCGTTGGAGCGCAGTTGGTAGCCCTCGGCACCGGTCTTCAGCGCGGTGTCCAGCACGAAATTGACGCCGTTCTTGCCGTTCCCGTTCCTGACCTGCAGGGTGGGGCCGCCGCTGCTGCGCAACAGGGTGCTGAACTGGCCGGCCACGCGCGTGGCTGCTTCGCCGCGCGCCCATACCGGGGTGCTGGCGGCTACCTTGAAGGGCGCGCCCTCGAGGCGTTCCACATGGGCCGGTGCGGGGATCAGCGGCAGTGCGCCGGGCCGGGCGCGCGGACCATCGGGCGCCTGTGCATCGGTGGCGTGCGCGAGCGGTGCCAGGGACAGGGCCAGTGCGAAAGACAGCAGCGACAGCGAGGTACGACGGGTGCGGGTGTGCATCGGGTCATTCCTTTGTAGCGAATCGGGTTCCACCTGTAAAAACGGGCCCGGAGGTCCGGGCCCGTCGATCAGGCGTTCAGCAGGGTACGGCGGTGATCAGAACTTGAAGTGCACCGTGGCCATGTAGCGGCGGCCGCTCTTGTAGCGCGAGGCCAGGTGGTCCTTGTCGCCAAGGTACTGGAAATACTCTTCGTTCAGCAGGTTCTGTGCATCCAGGGTCAGCGACCAGTTGTCGTTGAAGGTGTACCCGAAGCTGGCGCCCAGTTCGGCGTAATCGTCCACGCTGGCCGGGGCCGAGCCTGCGACGTAGCCGCCGGCCAGGTAGCTGTCACGCCAGTTGTAGGTCAGGCGTGCGTTGATCGGGCCCTTCTCGTAGTACGGGCTGAACGCGACCGAGTTGCGCGACTGGTACGGCAGCGGGTCGCCGGAGTTGTTCTCGCCATTGGCGTAGGTGTAGTTGGCGGTCAGGCCGAACCCGCTTTCGCCGAAGGGCTGCTGGAAGCTGAGGTTGAAGCCCTTCACGTGGCCGCTGCCGGCATTGCGCGGACGCTGGATGCTGTAGTCGCAGTAGCCGTCGGCGGTGCAGCCGTTGGTGCCAACCACGTTGGCCCAGGTGGCCGGCGAGGTGTCGCGGATCGAGTTGTACTGGCGTTCGATGACCGCGCTGCTGTCGATGTAGTTGTCGATCTTCTTGTAGAACAGCGACCAGGCCACCACCGACTGCGGGGCGAAGTAGTACTCGGCCGACAGGTTGTAGTTCCACGACTCGTACGGGGACAGGTCGGCGTTGCCGCCGCTGCCGTTGAGCGTGGTGTCGTTGAGGAACGTGTTGTTCACCATCTGGTTGTACGGGGCCCAGGCGATGACCTTGCTGGCGCCGAAGCGGAACACCCAGTCATTGGCGGTGTCGTAGACCAGGTTGACCGAGGGCAGCAGGAAGTCTTCCTTCTTGGTCTGGGTCTGCCACTTGCTGTCCAGGTCGGTCAGGGTGGGGGTGCCACCGTAGACGAAGCCGCTGCCGTCGGTCTTGGAATCGACATAGCGCACGCCGACGTTGCCGCGGACCGGGCCGTTGGAGAAGTTCAGCTGCGCATAGGCGGCGTTGTTGGTCTGCTCCAGCGCCCAGGTGTTGTTGAGGTAGCTGGCCGGATCCGGGTTGGCGTAATCCAGCGGGCTGCCCTTGACCCAGTTCAGCACGTTGTTGCGCCCGGCCTGGACATGGCGGCCCTGGCCATCGCTGAAGCCCTGGATGTCGGTCAAGCCGATGGTGCCGACGTCGGCCAGGGTGCCCGGGCGCACGCCGCCATAGACATTCAGGTCGAAGCTTTCTTCATGCTTGCCGTGGCGCGCGCCGAACTGCAGCTGGTTGAAGATGCTGTCGAACTGCACGTTGAAGTCCAGCTGTGCGTAGGTGTCCTTGCTCTCCGTGGAGAAGATGCCGTTGTTGCCGAACCAGCCGCCGGCCGAACCCCAGTTGGCCGGGTTGCGCGCCGCATCGGGGTTGTCGAAGGTGATGCCCTTGTCCAGGTTCCAGCTGAAGCCACCGTTGTAGAACGGTTCGATGAAGTACTGGGCCAGGTCCTTGTTCTCGGACTTGCTCTGGCCGGCCTGGCCACTGATGCCCCAGCTTTCGCCCTTCCACGCGCCGCGCAGGTCCAGGCCCTTGGTGGTCACTTCGGATTCGCGGACGTTGTTGTCGTAGATCACCGTGCCGCTGTTGGCGGTGGCGCTGGCGTTGGAATGGCCGCTGTTGACCACGCCGTTGCGCACGTCGCCGAGCTGGTTGACCGCACCCACGGTGCCGGGGTTCCAGGTCAGGAAGGAGTACATCGACTGGTTGTAGTTGTCGAAGTTCTCCTTGATGTACAGGCCGCTCAGGTTGAACTCGAGTTCGTCGGTCGGCTTGAACTGCAGGTTGACCACGGCGCTGTCGCGCTTGCGGTCCTGCTGGAACCATGCGGCGTTGACCGAGTTGGGCACGTCGGCGTTGGGATCCACGCCCGGTGCATTGGTGAACGTGGATGCCTTGGCGTAGCCGAACACTTCGATGCCCTGGCGGTCCACGCGCTCTTCATAGTGCTGCGCGGCCACGTTGATGCCGAAGGTTTCGTCGTCGTTCTTCCAGCTGTAGATCGCCGATGCGTTCGGCTTGCCTTCGCTGGCCTGGTCGCTGTAGCTGTAACCCACCGACGCGGCCACTTCATTGGCGCGCATGTCCAGCGGCTGGCGGGTGTGCATCAGGATGGTGCCGCCCAGGCTGCCTTCGGTCAGGCGCGCTTCGGAGGACTTGATCACTTCCATGCGGCCCAGGATCAGCGGCGACAGCAGCGTGTAGTCGAAGCCACGGTTGGGCTGTTCGCCATACAGCCAGATCGCCTGCGCGACCGGGTGGCCATCCAGGAACGACAGGTTCAGGCTGGGATCGGTGCCGTCGATGCTGACGCGCTCACCCTGGCCGAAGCGACGATCCAGCGAAATGCCCGGCAGCTGCGACAGCGCTTCGGCCACGTTGGTGCTGGGGAACTTGCCGATGTCCTCGGCGGTGATCGCCTCGGAAATGGTCACGTTGTTGCGCTTGGTGTCCAGCGACTTTTCCAGGCTGGCGCGGATGCCCACGACGCTGACCGTGTCCAGGTCGGTCGGGGTAGCGGTTTCCTGCGCCTGCGCGCCGAACACCAGACAGCTGAAAATGGCTGCCGAAAGCAGACTCTTGCGGTGGTTCATGATGTCTCTCCTCATCAATCCGATGGTTCGCCGGCGACGGCGTGTCTTCTTGCGTCTGGTACGACTTTGCCGCGCGCCCTTTGCCGGGGTGCGCCTGGGTGCCACGTACTGCCTTTTCGTGCGTCCCCGCCGCGCCGTCAGACGCGCGGGTCGTCCCTATGGCCGAGGTACCAGCTGGCGGCACCGATGACGCCCAGCTGCCCGTGCTCGACCACCTTCACGGGAATGCGTTCCAGCGCCTCGCGCATCGGCCCCTTGTTGAGGTACCGGCGCACGAAACTGCTGTTCAACAGGAATTCGCGGATCTGCGGCAGGATGCCGCCGGCCAGGTAGACCCCGCCGGTGATGCCGTACTGCAGGGCCATGTCGCCGATGGTGCTGCCGAGCAGGCCGCAGAACACATCCAGGCTCTCGCGTGCGATCGGGTCCTGGTTGGCCATGGCCGCGGCGGTGATCGCATCGGGCGTGGCCAGCGTGGGTGCCTGGCCGTTGAGGGCACACAGGGCGCGATACAGATTCATCAGGCCCGGGCCGGACAAGGCGTGCTCGACCGATACATGCGCATGCTCGCGCTGCATCTGGCGCACGATCGCCATTTCCAGTTCGGTGGTGGTGGCGAGGGTGGGCTGGCCGGCTTCGGTAGCCAGCACCACCGCACCGTGCGCGGTGGGAATCCACACGGCCGCACCCAGGCCGGTGCCCGGACCGACCACAAGGGTCGGGCCACGCGGGGCGCTGGTCGGGCCGGTCAGCTGCAGCACGCCGCTGGCGTCCACCTGCGCGGCGGCGTAGGCCACCGCTTCAAAGTCGTTGACGATGTAGACCTGGTCCAGGCCCACGTCCTGCTCGATCCGGCGCGCCGACAACGGCCACGGCAGGTTGGCGCTGATCACGGTGCCGTCCAGCCGGGCAACGCCGGCGGTGGCCACCACGCAGTGCGCCGGGCGCTCGCCGGTACCGAGGAACTCGGCCAGGATCGCGCTCAGGCCGGGGTAATCGGCATTGCGGAACTTGCGGTATTCCAGCAACTGCACCGGATGGTCCGGCTGGGCGCTGGCCTGCACCCTGGCCACCCGGACATGCGTGCCACCCACATCGGCGGCCAGGAACGGCGGCACCGCGGCGGGCAGGGCATGGGCCGGTACAGAGTGGGCGGCTGCGGTCACACGGGCTCCCTTGGATTGTGCAGGACCGGTCCGACCCGGCGATTGAGGCGGAGTCTGTAATCGTTCTGACAACGATGTCAACGATAACCTCAGACTTTCGATGTTGCGCCGCAACGGGCGGTGTCACCAGAAAACGTTTTCATCCATTGCCCGCCATGTTTTTGCAACCTGCTTGAAATGGCGGGGCCGGGGACCCTCAAGCGTGGCGGGGCGTGCGATCTGCGCAGGTGCAGCACGGCGTGGATCGGCACCGTGATCAAAACCGCTTGTTGACAAACCCGGCAGCGGCGACGAATAAATGTGACAACGTTGTTCCCAGTCACTCTTCCGGCACGCCCCCGTGGCCCGCCGATGCAGGAGCTTTCTTGATGTCTGCCGTGCCTGCTGCCTCCGCGCGTTCGAGCGTGCTTACGTCGATCCTGATCATCGGCGTGCTGTTCTTCCTGATCGGCTTCTTCACCTGGCTCAACGGGCCGCTGATCACCTTCGTCAAACTGGCCTTCGAGCTGGACGAGGTCGGCGCCTTCCTGGTGCTGATGGTGTTCTACCTGTCCTATTTCTTCCTGGCGCTGCCGGCCTCGTGGATCCTCAAACGCACCGGCATGAAGAAAGGCCTGAGCCTGAGCCTGCTGGTGATGGCCGCCGGCGCGGTGGTATTTGCCCACTTCGCCCAGCAGCGCTGGTACCCGGGCGCGCTCAGCGGCCTGTTCATCATCGGCAGCGGGCTGGCCCTGCTGCAGACCGCGGTGAACCCGTACATCAGCATCCTGGGCCCGATCGAGACCGCCGCCCGGCGCATCGCGCTGATGGGCATCTGCAACAAGATCGCCGGCATGCTGGCCCCGGTGCTGATCGGCACGCTGGTGCTGCATGGCATCGGTGACTTGGACGCGCAGGTGAAGGTGGCCGATGCCGCCACCAAGACGGTACTGCTCAATACCTTCGCGGCCAAGATCCAGATGCCGTACATGGCCATGGCCGGGCTGCTGGTGGTGCTGGCCGTGGGCGTGCTGTTCTCGCCGCTGCCCGAACTGAAGACCGCCGAAGCCAACGCCACCCCGGCGCGCGCGCCCGGCACCGCCGAACGCACCAGCATCTTCCAGTTCCCGCACCTGTGGCTGGGCGTGCTGTGCCTGTTCGTGTACGTGGGCGTGGAAGTGATGGCCGGCGATGCGATCGGGACCTACGGGCACGGCTTCGACCTGCCGCTGGACCAGACCAAGATGTTCACCTCGATCACCCTGGGCGCGATGCTGGTCGGCTACCTGGCCGGGCTGGCGCTGATCCCGCACGTGGTGTCGCAGTCGCGCTACCTGAGTCTGTCGGCCAGCCTGGGCGTGGTGTTCTGCATCGGCGCGCTGCTCACCCACGGCTATGTGTCGGTGGGCTTCGTGGCCGCGCTCGGCTTTGCCAACGCCATGATGTGGCCGGCGATCTTCCCGCTGGCCATCCGCGGCCTGGGCCGGTTCACCGAAACCGGCTCGGCGCTGCTGGTGATGGCCATCGCCGGTGGCGCGATCATTCCGCAGGCATTTGCCGTGCTCAAGCAGCACTTCGACTTCCAGTGGGTGTTCGCCGGGCTGATGGTGCCGTGCTACCTGTACATCCTGTTTTATTCGGTGCGCGGCCATCGGGCCGGGCTGCCCCGCGACGGTCAGTGATCGGCGATCATGGACGCCCAACCGGAGCGGCAGGAAAAAAGCATGCGCAGAGCGACCATCAAGGATGTGGCTGAGCGGGCCAAGGTGTCGCTGAAGACGGTATCGCGCGTCATCAACAACGAACCGTCGGTGATGCAGGCCACCCGCGCGCGCGTACTGCGCGCGATCGCCGAGCTGGATTACGAGCCCGATCCCGCCGCGCGCAACCTGCGCACCGGCACCACGCTGGTGGTCGGGCTGGTCTACGACAACCCCAACCCGTACCACATCATCGGCGTGCAGAACGGCGTGCTGGCCGCCTGCCGCGAGACCGGCTTCGGGCTGCAGATCCATCCCTGCGATTCCAGTTCGCCGATGCTGGCCGAAGAACTGGCCGACTGGGTGCAGCGTTCGCGCCTGGCCGGGCTGGTCCTCACCGCGCCGATGTCCGAACGCCGCGACCTGGTGGCGGCCTTGACCGCGCGCGGCATCAAGCTGGTGCGCATCATCGCCGCCACCGCCGACCCCGAAGATGGCGCGTGTGTGTTCGTCGATGACCGCGAAGCGGCCTATGAAATCACCGAACACCTGATCCAGCTGGGCCACCAGCGCATCGGCTTCCTGTGGGGCGGCACCTCGCACCGCTCCAGCGGCGAACGCTATGCCGGCTACGAAGCGGCGCTGCGCGACTACGGCATGAGCATCGACAAGCACCTGGTGGTGCAGGGCGACTACACCTTCGACGACGGCTTCCGCGGCGCACGCCGGCTGCTGGCGCTGCGCGAACCGCCTACCGCGATCTTCGGCTCCAACGATGAAATCGCCGCCGGCGTGCTGGCCGCGGCCAAGTCGGCCGGCATGAACGTGCCCTACGACCTGTCCATCGCCGGCTTCGAGGACAGCCCGTTCTCGCGCCAGTCGTGGCCGCCGCTGACCACCGCCAAGCAGGCCACCGAAGACATCGCCCGGCATGCAGCGCGGCTGCTGATCGCGCAGCTGCGCAGCGATGCCTACGACGACGCACCGCTGCAGCTGCAGAACCAGGGCTTCGTGCCGCAGCTGGTGGTGCGCGGTTCCACCGCGCCGATGCGCCCGACCGGCGCGCGCCCCCCTACTCCTGAAACCACCTGAGTTCCCATGTCCCTGCCTGCCCCCCACGACACCCTGATGTACCGCGAAGCCGCCGAAGCCGCCGACGTGATTGCCGCGCAGTTCGCGCGCAACCAGGCGGCGGTGGAAACCCTGGCTGCCAGCCTGCGCGCGGCACCGCCGCCGTTCGTGGTGACCTGCGCGCGGGGCAGCTCGGACCACGCCGCCACCTACGCCAAGTACCTGCTGGAAACCCGGCTGGGCCTGGTCACCGCCTCTGCCTCGCCGTCGGTGGGCTCGGTCTACGAAGCGCCGCTGAAGCTGCGTGGCGCGCTGTACATCGTCATTTCGCAGTCGGGCAAGAGCCCGGACCTGCTGCGCAACGCCGAAGCCGCGCGTGCGGCCGGCGCGCGCGTGGTGGCGCTGGTGAACGTGGAGGATTCGCCGCTGGCGCAGCTGGCCGAAACGGTGATCCCGCTCGGTGCCGGTGCCGAGCGCAGCGTGGCGGCCACCAAGAGTTACCTGGCCTCGCTGTCGGCGATCCTGCAGCTGGTGGCCTACTGGAGCCAGGACGCGGCGCTGATCGCCGCGCTGCGCGCGCTGCCCGATGCGTTGCGCCAGGCCTGGAACAGCGACTGGTCCGCGCTCACCGATGGCCTGGTGCCGGCGCACAACCTGTTCGTGCTCGGCCGCGGCCTGGGCCTGGGCGCGGCCCAGGAAGCCGCGCTGAAGTTCAAGGAAACCTGCGGCCTGCATGCCGAAGCCTACAGCTCGGCCGAAGTGAAGCATGGCCCGATGGCGCTGGTGGGGCCGGGCTTCCCGGTGCTGGCGTTTGCCCAGCCCGATGAAACCGGTGCGGGCACCCGCGCGGTACTGCAGGAGTTCGGCGCGCGCGATGCGCAGGTGTGGCTGGCCGATGTCGACGGCGACCTGCCGCTGCCGGTTGCGCCACACCCGGCCTGCGCACCGCTGCTCACCGTGCAGGCGTTCTACCGTGCGATCAACGCGCTGGCGCTGCGCCGCGGGCACAACCCGGACCTGCCGCCGCATCTGAACAAGGTGACGGAAACCGTCTGATGAAAACCGTCCTGCGCAACGCCCGCATTCTGGCCGGCGACGAGTTCCGGGACGACCTGGCGGTGGTGATCGAAGACGGCCGCATCACCGCGCTGGTCTCCGACGCGGCCCCGCAGCTGGGCAGCGCCGACGAACAGGTGGACCTGGGCGGCGGCTGGCTGCTGCCGGGCTTCATCGACGCGCAGGTCAACGGCGGCGGTGGCGTGCTGTTCAACAACACGCCCGACGTGGACAGCCTGCGCACGCTGGCCGCCGCGCACCGCCGCTTCGGCACCACCGGCCTGCTGCCCACGCTGATCAGTGACGACGTGCAGGTGATGCGCCGCGCGATCGACGCCACCCGCGCGGCCATCGCGCAGGGTGTGCCCGGCGTGCTCGGCATCCACCTGGAAGGCCCGTACATCGCGCCGGCACGCAAGGGCACCCACGACGCCAACAAGTTCCGCGTGCCCGACGCCGACGAGATCGCGATGGCGGCGTCGCTCGACAACGGCCTCACCCTGCTGACCCTGGCCCCCGAACGGGTGCCGCTGGACAGCATCCGCGCGCTGGTCGAACGCGGCGTGATCGTGGCCGCCGGGCATACCGCGGCCAGCTACGAAGAAGCACGCGCCGGGCTGGATGCCGGCATCCGCGGCTTCACGCATCTGTACAACGCGATGTCGCCGCTGACCGGGCGCGAGCCGGGTGCAGTGGGCGCGGCGCTGGAAGACCGCGACAGCTGGATCGGCATCATCGCCGACGGCGTGCACGTGCACCCGGCCAGCCTGCGCGTGGCGCTGGCGGCCAAGCCGCGCGGAAAGGTGATGCTGGTGACCGACGCGATGCCGCCGGTGGGCGCCGACAGCCCCAGCTACGAACTCTATGGCGAAGTGATCACGGCCGTGGATGGCGTGGTGCGCAATGCCGCCGGCTCGTTGGCGGGCTCGGCCCTGGACATGGCCACGGCGGTGCGCAACGCGGTGCACCTGCTCGGCCTGCCGCTGGACGAAGCCGCCCGCATGGCCTCGCGTTACCCGGCGCAGTTCCTCAACCTGGACGATCGCCTGGGCGAGATCGCCGAGGGCTACCAGGCCGACCTGGTGCTGCTCGACGACGCGCTGCAGGTGCGCGCCACCTGGATTGCCGGCGAGCGCGAAGACGCATGACCGCACCCGCATCGCCGCGCATGGGCTCGATCGATGCGCTGCGCGGGCTCACCGTGGCGGCGATGCTGCTGGTCAACAACCCCGGTGACTGGGGCCACGTGTACGCACCGCTGCTGCACGCGGACTGGCATGGCTTCACGCCCACCGACCTGATCTTCCCGCTGTTCCTGTTCATTGCCGGCGTGTCGATGGCCTTCAGCCTGTCGCCGCGCGCGAGTGAGCCGGCGCTGCGCCCGGCCTTGCGCAGTGGCCTGCTGCAGCGTGCGCTGCGCATCGCAGTGGCCGGCGCACTGCTGCACCTGCTGGCGTGGTGGCTGCTGGATCTGCCGGCCTACCGGCTATGGGGTGTGCTGCAGCGCATCGCGCTGTGCGTGGCGGTGGTCGGGCTGCTGGCCATCCAGACGCGCGCCCGCACGCAATGGGCGGTGCTGGCCGGACTGCTGCTTGCGTACACGCTGATCCTGCTGGGGGCCGGTTCGCTGGCACCGTGGGTCAACCCGGCCAGCCGTCTGGATACCGCGCTGTTCGCGCCGTTCCTCTACAGGTACGACCCGCTGACCGGGCTCGGCCACGACCCCGAAGGGCTGCTGAGCAGCCTGGGCGCTCTGGCCAGCACGCTGCTGGGCCTGCGTGCGGGTGCGTGGCTGCGGGCAGGGCAGGTGGGTGGGCTGGCGGTGCTGGCAACGGCCTGCCTGCTCCTGGGCGGCGTGGCCGCGCTGTGGTTGCCCCTCAACAAGCAGCTGTGGACCCCCAGCTTCGTGCTGTGGACGGGCGGGATGTCGGTGGCGGCACTGCTGCTGGCGCATCTGCTGGTTGACCGCTGGGGTGCCCCGGCGCTGGGCCGGCGCTTTGGTGTCAACGCGATTGCCGCCTACCTCGGCTCGTCGGCGATGGCCCTGCTGCTGATCGCCAGCGGCGCGTGGGGGTGGCTGTACCAGGCCGTTTCGGGGCTGCTACCGACTGCACCCGCGCTGGCCTCGCTGCTGTGCGCGCTGGGGTTCGTGGCCGTGTGGTGGGGCGTGGTGTGGGTGTTGGACAGCCGCCGCATCTACCTGAAAATCTAGCGCGGGCGGCCCATCGTTTACCCGACCATCACGGTGGAGCGGTAAAAGTACCGACGCCGGTCTGCGTAGAAGCACTGGGGCCGTTGCCTTACCCCCTCTTGTCGAACAGGAAAGGTGTATGCGCCCCATGCCCGCTTCGCCGTCACCCACGGTGCTGGCCGCTCGTATTTCGCAGTGGTTGCGCCGAGGCTGCGGGGGTGCACTGGGCACGGTCCTGCTGGCCGGTGCCGCGCCGGCCTGGGCCGGGTGCGACAACCCCACGCCCGGGCAGGGCCAGACGGTGACCTGCTCGACCGCAGCGCCCAATCCGGATCCGGTGGCGATTGTCACCGCCGGCGGCGCCTCCAACACCACCATCAACGTGCTGGCCAACGCGCAGCTCGGTATCGCCAGCGGCAACGCGATCACCGTGCAGGCCGGCAGCGGACATGTCATCAACAACACCGGCAGCATCATCGCCACTGCGGGCCGCGCGCTGCAGCTCAACGGGGCCACCTACCTGGTGAACCGCGGCACGATTGCCGGCAGTACCGGCGGCGTTGTGTCCGGTGCCGGCAACGACCGCATCGACATGCTCGGCGGCAGCATCCAGGGCGGCGTGCTGCAGGGCGCGGGCAACGACGCGCTGGTGATCCGCGACGGCGTGATCGACAGCGTCGACCAGGGCGATGGCGAGGACAGCCTGGAGATCAGCGGCGGCAGCGTCACCGGCACGGTGCAGCAGGGCTCGGGCATCGACACCTTTCTGATGACCGGCGGCAGCATCGGCGCGCTGCTGCAGGGCGACGCGCTGGATCGCTTCCGCATGACCGGCGGGCGCATCGTCGGCGCGTTCGACGATGGCGACTACGCCGAGATGACCGGCGGCCGCATCGGCCGGGTCAACATGAAGCTGGACGACAACACCTTCCTGATGTCCGGCGGCACCATCGACGGCAACCTGGTCACCGGTTTCGGCCGTGACACCATCGTGCTGTCGGACGGGTACATCGGCGGCAACATCAGCGTCAGCGGTGGCGACGACGCGGTCACCATCACCGGCGGCACCGTGCGCGGCGAGATCCGCCTGAGCTTCGGCAACGACAGCCTGACCTGGAACGGCGGCGGCGTGGTGCACGGCGCCATCGATTTCGGCGAAGGTGATGACGTCGCGCAGCTCACCAACCTCAATGCCGCCCACCTGGGCGCGCTGCCGGTGTTCGACGGTGGGCTGGGCAATGACGTGCTCGGCTTCGACAACGTCAAGACCGGCGGCGTGGCGCGCTTTGCCAACTGGGAACAGGTAGCGCTGCGCGACGACACCCAGCTGACCTTCGACGGCACCCTGGTGCTGGGCGACAGCGCCAGCGGCACTGGCCGCCTGGACATCGACGCCACCAGCGCGGTGTTCGGCGGTGGCGGCAACGGCGGCGTCGCCCCGTTCGTGGCCGGGCAGCTGGCCACGCTCACCAATGCCGGCCGCATCGACCTCAGCAACGGCGGCGGCGCGGGTGACACCTTCACCGTGGTCGGCAACTACGTCGGCAACGGCGGCGCGCTGTACCTCAACACGGTGCTGGGCGACGACAGTTCGCTGTCGGACAAGCTGGTGATCTCCACCGGCAGCGCCAGCGGCACCACCGGCGTGGGCATCCTCAACGCGGGCGGCGCCGGTGCTTCCACCGTGGCCGACGGCATCCTGGTGGTGCAGGCGATCAACGGCGCCACCACCGCGCCCACCGCATTCGCGCTGTACAACCCGGTCGCTGCCGGTGCCTACGAGTATTTCCTGTTCAAGGGCGGGGTCAGTGGCGGCACCGCCGAAAACTGGTACCTGCGCTCGACCCTGGTGGCGAGCGTGACCCCGGCGCCCGCACCGCCGCCGGGCGGCGGAACCCCGCCGCCCCCGCCGCCGCCGGACAGTACCGGCACGCCGCCGGTCGACCTGCCGCCCGCACCGCCGCCGCCGCCGGACGTGGATCCGCCGGATGATCCCAACCCGGCCGCGCCCGAGCCGGCGCCGCCGCCGGAGCCGGCCGACCCGGCCGACGTTGCGCCGCCCAGCATCGATACCCCGCCGCCGGTGCCCACCGAGGTGGCGGCAGTGCCGGGGCCGCTGGCGGTGCCGCCCACGCCCGGTGCGCGTCCCGCGCAGGGCGACATCATTCCGCTGTACCGCTTCGAGACCGGCCTGTACTCGGTGGTGCCGCCGCTGCTGCGCGAGACCAGCCTGGCCAGCCTGGGCACCTTCCACGAACGCCAGGGCGAGCAGCGGTTGCTGGCCGGGCAGGGCGGCGTGCGCGCGGCCTGGGCGCGGCTGGTGGGGCAGAGCCACGAACAGCAGTGGGACGGGGACGCGCAGCCCGGCTTCGACGGCGACATCCAGGGCATCCAGGCCGGCCTGGACCTGTATGCCAACGCGGCAGACGAGCACCGCGATCAGTTCGGCGTGTTTGTCGGCCGCACCCGCGCGCAGGGCAACGTGAGCGGATTTGCGATCGGCTGGGAAAACGTGGCGGTGGGCCGCACCCGGCTGGATGACAAGCACGTGGGTGTGTACTGGACCCGCGCCGGCAGTGCCGGCGGCTACCTCGACGCGGTGGTGATGCAGAGCCGCTACGACGGCGACGCAACGTCCTCGCGCGGCCTCGGCATCGACGTGCGCGGCGATGGCACCACCGCCTCGCTGGAAGTAGGCAAGCCGCTGCTGCGGTTCGGGCAGAGCGCGTGGTGGTTGGAGCCCCAGCTGCAGGTGATCTGGCAGCGCACCTCGATCGACGATGCCGGCGACGCGGTGTCCACGCTGCGCTTTGACAACGACAACGCCTGGACCGGGCGCGTCGGCCTGCGCCTGGCTGCCGACTACGACATCGCCGGCAACGGCTGGCAGCCGTACATCAAGCTCAATTACTGGCAGACCCTGGACGGCGAAGACCGCATCGATTTCGACAGCAACCGCATTCTCAACCAGCAGGATTCACGTGCGCTGGAAGTGGGCGTGGGCGTGGTGGCGCGCTTCAACAGCACCGTCAGTGCGTTTGCGGTGGCCGATTACACGCGCGACCTGGAAAGCAGTGCGCAGAAGGAGCGCAAGGTGATCGAGGGCAACATCGGGTTGCGGCTGGCCTGGTAGGGCGGCCCGTGGGCATCGCTTACAGGAAGTGGGCGGTGATGGTGGGCAAGTCGGTGGGGGTGATGCCGCGATCAACGGCGAACACGCTCCGCGCAGCAGCGGGATCGCGGACGACGTGGCCGCGCGCACGCGCATGCAGGTCGAACAACGTATGCAGGGTGGCCCTGGGTAGCGACGAGACCGCCCGTAGCATCAGCGATACGCCGGCCAGGTTGTTGGCCACGTTGATGGCCATGCGCGGGTAGCTGGACAGACCGATGTCCAGCCACAGTGCCTGGCGTTCGACGAGGTCGAAGGCGATCGGCAGGCAGAACGTTGTGTTGGAGGCCAGATCGAAACGATCGATCACGGTGGACGGCTCGTAGATCTCCCCCGATTCTGGCGCGCTGCGTGCCATCCAGCCGGCGAAGCACTCGGGCAGGTCGCAGTAGGGCTGGCCGTTGAAGCTGGTCAGGCACATCACCACCCAGCGCACGCCGCGGGCGCGACACGCCGCGATGTCCACATCGATGAACTCGCTGGCGCCCTGCGGGGCATCCACGATATCGCCGCTGTGGTGGGCACCGTAAGTGGCCAGGTTGTAATAGGCCAGGGTATCGATGTAGTCAATATCCTCGCCAAACAGCGCGGCTGACAGGTCGATGTCCACGCGACTGCGCCCATTGCGCCACCAGGTGAAAAAACGCAGGGTCGAGCTGTCGGGTAGCGGCACACGGCTGCCGCGCACCAGCGTGCGCAGCGCTTTGGAAGCCGAGCGCTGCGAGAACGGCACCAGGTAACGCTGCAGATCCTCATCGATGTAGGTGGCGCCGAGCGGTGGCAGTGCAGCAAAGCGGGTGAGAAGCGCCTGTTCGCAGCAGGCGGCCAGCGCGCCGCACAGCGTGGCATCAAGCGGCGCCAGGGTATCGGCAATCGCGTACAGCTTGCCGACCTCGCCTTTGGGCAGGAAGGCGCGCAGCGGTCGCGGTGCGGAACGGTGCTGGAAATGGGTCATCACCTGAAGCAGGACCGCGGTAGCGACCGACGGCGCGGCCTGGCCGAAGGCGGTCACGACGGCCTGCGGATCCGCGCTGCGCCGGACCAGCACATCCAGCCGCCGGGCCAGCTCGCCCGGCCGGGTGCGCAGCAGGCCCAGGGCCGCATCGACATCGCCTGCGCCAAGCGCACCTTCGACCTGTGCGTTGAAGCCCTGCATGCGTCGGCCGTCGCGCAGCGCCGCGAAGTCGGCCGCTACGCCGGGGCAACGCGCCGCGTGTTCGCCTGGGTGCAGGCGTTCGGCCAACCGCACCCAGCGCGGCGTCCAGCGCTGCAGGTCTTCCAGTCGATTGGGCACGCGTTCCAGCCAGCCAAGCAGAATGCGCCGCAGTGGACGGGGATAACGGCCGAAGCGGGTCGGCGCCGCCAGTGAGACGTCGCCGTCATCCAGCGCCACGGCGATGCGCAGCACGTCGGTGGCGGTGCGCACATGGCGCGCCAACGCAAGCACGCGTGAATCGGCTGCGCCGTCGTCGGCCAGCAGGGCGGCCACCACCACCGCCAGGTTTTCCTTACAGGTGATCGCGTCCGGCAGCAGCCCAAAGGCCCGCTCGCGGTACTGGGCCACATACCAGCGTACGTCGCCGCGGTCTTCGGGAGAGTAGGGCACGCGCGCGGCCACCAGCTGGGCGAACAGCGCGTCCAGTTCCTCCTGCGTGCCCAGTTCCAGCACCCGCCAGCGCGGCAGCTTGGCCAATGCGGTGCGGGCCGAGGCGCTGCCCACCTGGTCCAGCAGGCCACGATAGTGAAGCCAGGCGTTCCAGTAACGCTCGGCCTCGCTGGCATTCATCATCTGCGCCGGGAAATCCGGGTACAACGGCGTATAGGCGCGGTGCGCACCGAGCATCTCGCGCAGCAGGCCGATCAGCTGCGTGTAGAAGGTCTCCAGTGCATCCCGCGACAGCGTGGCCACGCGCTCGCACAGCGCAGGCGCCATTTCAAAGCCCAGCGCCTGGAGATTGGTTTGCAACGTGGCCACCACTTCACGCGACTGGTACGCACTACCGGCACGGAGAATGACCTTGGAACGGCGCCGCAACAGCATCGGGTTCATGGCGGACTGTTGGGCGTGGGAAGGAGGTGGGGCGGAAAGCGGAGGCACTAGTTCGAGGTTTGGAAGGAAGCGCCTCCATAGCCGCCCCGGACCGAGCATACCCAGCAAGTGCGCACGCGATCAACATGCTGAAGCGGCAACGCGTGAGCGCGTGCCGTTCGGTTCTGCTGCTACTCGCGTACCCAGGCGACCCAGGCAGCGCTGCAGACAGTGGGCGCGCGTGGCTGCTGGCGCAGCCAGCCTGTTTGGGGCGCTTAGGGCCGGCGCGCTGCCCGGTCTGCAGCGGCCGCGGTGTGGCGTGAGGCATTGTTGGTTGTGCGAACGGCGCCCTGTGCCGATTGTCTCGCGCAGCGGTAAGCTGCAGCCTCCCCACTACAAGGATGTAGCACGATGATCGCAGGACGTGGCGTGTGGTTGATGGCGGCTTTGGCAGCGGCAAGCGGCGCTGCTAGCGCACAGGACGTCCCCAGCGCAGAGGCGCAGGCACGGATCCTGGACCTGCTGCAGCAACAGTCGTTGTATCGCGACCGCGTGGATTGGCCCAAGGCCCGCGCGGAGCTGGCGGCCGCACGCGACCCGGCGCAGACGCGACGGGTGCTGGACGATGTGATCCAGCGCAGCAGCGGTGGGCACGGGCGGTGGACGTCGGCCAACGAATTGAGCGCGCAGTCCAGGCGCGCACAGGCCACGCAGGCGGCGATGGGGGCTGCGCCCACGCAGACCGATGATGCCAGTGGCGGACCGACAGCGCGGCTGGGGTGGATCAAGGTGGGGCCCTACGTGGATGACATGACCCAGCCCGAGGATGTGCAGTACCAGGCCCGCAAGCAGGCCGCCATCGCGCTGCAGGCGCGCATCCGGGAGCAGGATGATGGCAGCCGCTGTGGCTGGGTGGTCGACCTGCGCGGCAACAGTGGCGGCAACATGTGGCCCATGTTGCTGGGCCTGGGCCCGTTGCTGGGCGATGCCAAGGGTAGTGATCCGGTCGGCATGTCCCTTCGCGCGGACAAACAGCAGCCATGGGCGTATCGCGAGGGTGCGGTCTGGTTGGACGGCAAGGGTATGGTGGGATCGCGCAACACGCAGTATGCGCTGCGCCACCCCGGCGCACCGGTGGCGGTCCTGTTTGGGACGCGCACCGCCAGTTCCGGTGAGGCATCGGTGCTGGCGTTCCGCGGTCGGGCAGCCTCACGCAGCTTCGGCCAGCCCAGTGCCGGCTATTCCACCGGCAACGCCACACCCCGATTGCCCGATGGGAGCCTGTTGGTGTTGACCAGTAACGTGATGGCCGACCGCAACGGCGTAGGCGACGGCAGCCCCCTGCAGCCCGACGTCACGGTGGGCGCAGGGCAGGACGCGGCCGCGGCGGCACGCGAATGGCTGCTTGCGCAGCCGGCCTGCAAGCAGGCGGCTGCGGTGGCGGATACCCGCTGAAATCGGGTGGGCCGGTCCGGCCCGACAGTGTGCGGGCCGACACCGGCGCAGGTGTTCAGCGCAGCGCGGCAATCGCCCGCGTACGCGCCTTGGCCAGCGCTTCACCCACCGCCGGCCCCTTCAGGTGGGTCAGGTCCAGGTCGCGCGCCTGGATGGCCAGTGCCGCCTGGTGCAGGCGGGTGAGCGTGGCGCCCTGCGGGTAGTCGCTGTCCTCGAATCCCAGTCGGCCGCGCTTGTCGGCCTCGCAGCACAACGCGATCTGCGCAATGCGCTCCGGGCGGCGGAAGCCGTCGCACCGGGCCAGCAATTCCAGCACGGTGGCATCGCGAAGTTCGTCGATGCGGTGCACGTTGAGATGATCGCGGCACACCGCTTCGGCCAGCTGGCGGTGGTCCAGCGGCACCTTCAGGCGGTCGCACAGGGCATGCAGCGGGGCGACGCCGCGCTGCTCGTGCATGATGTGGCGCGGCCATTCCGACGGCGGCGTCAGGCCCTTGCCCAGGTCGTGGGTGAGCGCGGCGAAGCCGATCAGGTCGTCGCCCGGGGCCAACCGCGCGGCCATGTCGCTGACCATTTCCTGGTGCACGCCGGTATCCACCTCGGGATGGAATTCGGCACGTTGCGGCACGCCATACAGCGCCTCCAGTTCCGGCAGGATCGCGCGCAGCGCGCCGGCCTCGTGCAGGGTGCGCAGGAAAGCCGAGGGCTGGGCGCAGGTGAGTGCACGGCGCAGTTCCTGCCACACCCGCTCGGGCACCAGCGCATCGAGTTCGCCGCTGTCGGCGATCTGGCGCATCAGGTCCAGGGTTTCCGGGGCCACGGTGAAACCGAGCGGGGCAAAGCGCGCCATGAAGCGCGCCGCGCGCAGTACCCGCAACGGGTCTTCCACGAACGCCGGGCCCACGTGGCGCAGGATGCGCTGCTGGAGGTCGCGTGCACCGCCATAGGGGTCCACCAGCGTACCGGTGGCCTCGTCGCAGGCGATCGCGTTGATGGTGAAGTCGCGGCGCAGCAGGTCGTCTTCCAGCGTCACCGACGGGTCGGCATCGACCACAAAGCCGCGATAGCCGCGCCCGGATTTGCGCTCGGTGCGCGCCAGTGCGTATTCCTCGCCGGTGTCCGGATGCAGGAACACGGGGAAGTCGCGGCCCACGGCCTTGTAGCCCTGCGCTTCCATCTGCGCCTGCGTGGCGCCCACCACCACCCAGTCGCGGTCACCGGGGGTCTGCTGCAACAGGCGGTCGCGTACGGCGCCGCCGACAAGATAGATCTTCATGCGCCCATGATGCCGCAGTGGGCCAGGGCGATGCGAACCGTCGCCGGCCCGGGGACGTGGTGCCGGCCGCTGGCTCTGGGCATCTCGTAGTGCCGGCCGCTGGCCGGCTCGTCGCAATCTTCGGGCAAATCGTAGTGCCGGCCGCTGGCCGGCTCGTCGCAATCTTCGGGCATCTCGGGGAGCCGGCCAGCGGCCGGCACTACCGGGTGTTCGGGGAGATCGGGGAGCCGGCCAGCGGCCGGCACTTGGTTCAGTCGCCGCCCTTGTCCGCGTTGGCGGCGCACGCAAAGTTCTTGCGCTTGGCTTGCAGGCGGCCGTTCATGCGGTCGGTCACCGGCAGGGCGTTGCCGTTCAAGCGCCAGTCGTAGATCACGCTGAAGGCCAGGATGCGCGCGACGTACTCGCGGGTTTCCTTGTAGCTGATGGTCTCGATCCAGATGTCCGGGTCGAAGCCCGGGCGCTGGGTCTGCCAGCGCGCGGTCGGCGTGGGGCCGGCGTTGTAGGCGGCGATGGTGATGTAGGGCAGGCCCTCGTACTTGTTCATCAGCTGACGCAGGTAAGCCGTGCCCAGGGCGATGTTGGTGTCCGGGTCGTACAGGCTGGCGGCGCCGCCGTAGTTGGTGAGGCCGATCGACTTGGCCACGCTGGCACCGGTGGCCGGCAGCACCTGCATCAGGCCCATGGCGTTGGCCGGCGAGCGCGCCTTCGGGTTGAAGATGCTCTCGGCGCGGATCTCGGCGGCCACCCAGGCCGGGTCGATCGCGTTGCGGGCCGATTCGCGGCGGATGGCGTCGTCGTGATGCAGCGGGAAGCGCAGCGAATACAGGCGCTGCTCGTCCGGCGTCTTGCCCAGCGAGAACACCGCCCGGTCGAACCAGCCGTTGTCGCGCGCCACTTCCACCGCGATGCGGCGCTGGGTGGTGTCGTAGCGGCTCAGGGCGTCATTCCACTCGGCCACGGCCCAGCCGGCGCGTTCGATCTTGAACAGCTCCATCGCCCGCACGATGGCCGGGTCGCGGGCGATCGCCGCCTGCGCCTGGGCGCTGTCGTTGGGTTCCCACGGGCACAGCGTGTAGGTGGACTGGCCGAGCTGGTCGGCGGCGAGGAAGCCGTGGAAGGTGGCGGCACGCGCGGCCTCGCGGTACAGCGGCTGTGCCTCGCTGCGCTTGCCGGTCTTCTCCAGCATGCGGGCCTCGAAATAGCGCCAGCGCGAGTCGCTGCGCTGGGTCGGGCCCATCTTGCGGATCGCGGCCAGTGCCTGCGGCCAGTCGCCGCGCGACATCGCTTCGCGCGCGCGCCATTCGTGCAGGCGCTCGTCGTACGCCGAATCGGGCACCGCGTTGAGGCGGCGCGCCGATTCGGGGCCGTACGAGGCCACCGTCCACAGCGCCACCTGGTACAGCACCTGCGCCTGCTGGGCCGCGCTCAGCTGCAGCGCGTTGGCGTACTGCGGCAGCTGCTGTTCGGTGGCGGCGGGGTCGGCCTTGGCCAGTTTGGCCAGGCCATCGGTGGCGATGCGTCGGCTGCGTTCGTTGCGTGGCCAGTTCAGGGCGCTGGCATTGGGCTTGTCGACAAAGGCGGCATACGTGTTGGCCAGGGCCAGATCGGCGGCGGGCAGGCCGCGCGCGGCGCTGCGCATCACCGCCGGCTGCTGTTCGTCGGCGGCCGCATCGATGCGGGCCCAGCGCAGGTCGGCGCTCAGGCCGCCCCTGGCATCGAGCACGGCGAACACCGCATCGCAGGCATCGGGCAGGGACTTGCCGGTGCTGCGCCAGATCGCCTGGGCCTCGCTGGTCCACTGTGCGTCGGCCTTGCCGGTGGCCTGGCGCGCGTTGAGCTGGGCACAGCGCAGGCCAACGTTGTCGGTGGGCACCCAGTTGGCCAGCAGCGTGGGCCAGTCCTGGCGGCGTGCCAGCGCCGGCAGCCAGACGCTGCGGAAGCTGCTGGCCACGGCCTGGCCGTTGTAGCGCTTGAGGAAGTCCTGCGCCTGCGTGGCGCTGACCGTGTCGATGGTGCGGCGCAGGTTGGCGTATTCCAGCCAGCCATACAGCGGGTGCCTGCTCAGCGCTGCGGCCTGGGCCGGGTCGTACTGGCCGCGCTCGGCGTTGTCGATGGCCGCCTTGAGCTGCGCGCGCTGCGCATCCAGGTTCTGCGCATCGGCCACCGGGCTGACCCCGGTGCAGGCCAGCAGGACGGAGGCGCTGAGAAAATACAGGGGAAGTCGAGTCATGGCCGAAAGCATAACGGCGCACGGTGAAGGGCGGTGAGGGCAAGCCGACTCGATCATGAACGAGCGCCGCACAACGCCGTGAAGACCGGCCACGGCCGGCGTAGTGTCGGCCTTGGGGCAGCCCGCTCCAGGGAGAGACAGAGCATGGCATTCCGCGCAGCCGCGACGTCTGGACCACTGGCCGAGATCAACGTCACCCCATTGGTCGATGTGATGCTGGTGTTGTTGATCATCTTCATCGTGACCGCCCCGATGGTGTCCTTGCCCATCCCGGTCAACCTGCCGCAACGCACGACCACGGTGGTGCCGCCCACCGAGCCACCGCCGCCGATCGAGCTGCGCGTGGATGCGTCCAACCAGGTCACCTGGAACGGGCAGGGGGTGCCGGTCGCGTCCCTGCAGGCACGCATGCAGGACCAGGCGCGGACACACGCCGGCAACCTGCCGGAGCTGCGCATCGCCAGCGACCCCGACGCGGAATACGCAGTGATGGCCAAGGTGCTGGCGGCCGCCAGCAACGCGCACCTGGAGCGCATCGCCTTCGTGCAGTAGCGCGGGTACGCACTGCAGCGCACAAAACAACGCCCCCGCCTGCGGGGGCGTTTTGCGTTGTGGCGCCTACATGTTGCCTGTTCGGATTTGTCGCAGTCATGTGAAAAGGTGCCTTCCGTCACGACCCTCGTTTTACCGTTTGTTTACAAAGGAGACGTTGCCGCCATGCAGGGGGGCGCGGCAGCCCAGCCCAACATTCCTTTGTGGAGAGAGCGAATGAACGACCTGCACTACCGCCCCTTGGCGGTCGCTGTATCGCTGTGTCTGTTGTTGGCAGTGCCCGCCCTGGCCGGCGCGCAGGAAACGCCCCGTACCACCACCGAGCTGGACCGCGTCGAGGTGACCGGCAGCCGCATCAAACGCGCCGAAGTGGAAGGGCAGGTGCCGATCCAGACCCTGACCCGCGCCGAGATCGAGCGCACCGGCATGAACTCCATCGGCGAAGTGCTGCAGCAGCTGACCGGGTCGGGGTCGGCGCTGAACGCCAAATTCAATTCCTCCGGCAACTTCGGCTTCCCGCCCGACGGCAGCGGCGTGGGCGCCGGTTCGGCGCAGGTCGACCTGCGCCACCTGGGCGCCAAGCGCGTGCTGGTGCTGGTCGACGGTATCCGCTGGGTCAACGAATCCTCGGCGTCGGGCGTGGGCGCGGCGACCGATCTCAATACCATTCCGCTGGCCATCGTCGAGCGCATCGAAGTGCTCGAAGACGGCGCGTCGTCGCTGTACGGTTCCGACGCCATCGCCGGGGTGGTCAACATCATCACCCGGCGCGAATTCGACGGTGGCCAGGTCACGCTGAACTACGGCGAATACAGCAAGGGCGACGGCACCCAGAAGGGCGTGGATCTGGCCTGGGGCACCAGTGGCGACCGCTACACGCTGTTCCTGGGCGCCAGCTGGACCAAGCAGGACCCGGTGTACGCGCGCGACCGCGAGCAGTCGCGCTTCCCGATCCCGGGCACCGGGCTGGCCTTCGGCAGCGGTGGCATTCCGCAGGGCCGCTTCGCCTTCGTCGATCCCAACACCGGGGCCGAGCAGGACATCGTGCCCAACACCGGCGTGAGCAATCCGCGCTACGACGGCAGTGCCGGGTGCAGCCGTACCGACGACTACCACTGCTTCACCTCGGCCGACCGCTTCAACTTCGCCGAATACAACATGGTGCTGACGCCGTCGGAACGTAAAGGCATCTTCGGCCAGTTCCGCTTCGACATCACCGACAACATCCAGTGGTACATCAAGGCGCTGGGCAACCGTCGCGAATCGACCAACCAGGCCGGGCCCGAGCCGCTGTTCTTCGGCCCCGATGGCGCCACCGGCAACCCGCTGGCCGACAACATCGTGGTGTCCGCGCTCAACCCGTACAACCCGTTCGGATTCGACCTAGTGTCCTCGGGCAACATGAGCCTGATCGGCCGGCGCCCGGTGGAAGGCGGCGCGCGCATCTTCGAGCAGGAGGTCAACACGCAGTACTTCGCCACCGGCCTGGTGGGTCAGTTCGAGGCCGGCAGCCGCAGTTGGTTCTGGGACGTCAACGGCATGTACAGCAAGAACAAGGCCGAACAGACCAACTACGGCAGCTATGACATCTTCAAGGTGAACATGGCCCTGGGCGACCCGGCGGTCTGCGCGGCCACGCCCGGTTGCGTGCCGCTGAACATCTTCGGCGGTGCCGGGTCGATCACCCCGGCGATGCTGGACTGGATCCAGCCGGTGGTGCGCGACCGCAGCCAGAACGAGTTGAGCCTGTTCACCGCCAACCTGAGCAGCGACCTGTTCACGCTGCCGGCGGGCCCGGTGTCGTTCGCCACCGGCTACGAGTACCGCAAGTACGAGGGCCGCTACGATCCCGATCCGCTCACGGTGATTGGCCATTACAACGGCGTGCCGTCGCTGCCCACCTCCGGCTCCTACGACGTCAATGAGGCTTACCTGGAGCTGAGCGTGCCGATCTTCGCCAAGAGCGCGATCGGCGAGAAGCTCGACCTGAGCCTGGCCGGGCGCTACTCGGACTACTCCACCTTCGGCGGCGAGTTCACTCCCAAGTACGGCCTGCGCTGGCAGGTGACCAACGACTTCGTGCTGCGTACCAGCTACGCCGAAGGCTTCCGCGCGCCGTCCATCGGCGAACTGTACGGCTCGGCGGCGCGTGCCGACCTGCAGCTGTTCGACCCGTGCTCGATCGGCCTGGGCGGCACCGCGCCGCGTGGCAACCCGGCCAACTGCGCCGCGCTCGGCGTCCCCAGCGGCTTCCAGCAGGCCAACTCGCAGATCTCGGTCACCACCGGCGGCAACGCCGAGCTGGATCCGGAGCGCTCGCGCAGCTTCAGCGCCGGGTTCGTGTGGAGCCCGTGGTTCGGCAACGACGCGTCGTGGTCGGAGCGCTTCGACGTGGAAGTGACGTTCTACCGCCACACCATCGAAGGCGCCATCCAGGCCATCAACGCGCAGACCCAGCTGGACCTGTGCGTGGAGACCCTGGATCCCGTCTACTGCGATGGCATCAGCCGCGCCTCCACCGGTGCGGTGAGCAGTTTCAACAACCGCCTGACCAACCTGGGGTCGATCAAGACCGATGGTTGGGACGTGGACCTGTTCTGGACGTTCCCGCAGAGCGACATCGGCCAGTTCAAGCTGGGCTGGCAGAACACCTTCGTGGGCCGCTATGAAGCGCTGGGTGCGGCGGGCCAGCGGCAGCCGCAGAAGCCCGGCGTGGAAGTGGCCGACAGTTCCATTCCGGAGTGGACCAGCAACGCGACGCTGAGCTGGGCGCTGGCCAACTGGAGCGCGTCCTGGACCGTGCGGCACATCTCCGAGCTGACCGAAGACTGCGGCGACGCAGTGGCCTTCCCGGTGTGCAGCAACCAGCTGGAGGGCACCAACACGCTGGACGCCACCACCTTCCATGACCTGCAGGTGGGCTACAAGGTGGACTGGATGAAGGGCCTGCAGCTCAGCGCCGGCTTGAACAACGTGTTCGACAAGGATCCGCCGATCTGCCTGTCGTGCTCGCTCAACGGGTACGACGCGTCGACCTACGACATCCCGCGTGGCCGTTACTGGTACCTGCGCGCGGACCTGCGCTTCTGATCCAGCGCTGACCCACCGACCACGGTCCGGCACCCGGGCCGTGGCCGCTGGCGCCCCGTAGAGCCGGGCTCTGCCCGGCTGTCCATGCGGGCGTTAGCCGGGCAGAGCCCGGCGCTACGTTGCTGGCCGTACCGATCGCGCGGCGGGCGGTAGCCGGGCAGAGCGCGGCTCTACGTTGCTGGCCGTACCGATCGCGTGGCGGGCGGTAGCCGGGCAGAGCCCGGCTCTACGTGGCTGGCCGTGCCCATCGTAGCCGGCCGGACAATTCTGTTGCGCGTGCCGGCCATTGTGGTGGGGCTGGACGGCCGCTGGCGGCGGGGTCAGGCATCATGGGCAGCCGGGCACAGCCCGGCGTCATTCCCCTTCAGAACGTCGTTGCCATGAACCTGCATACCTGGTGGATCTTCGCCGTCACCGTGTTCGTCCTGTGCGGCACGCCGGGCCCGAACATGCTGCATGTGATGACCCGCAGCGTGCGCGTGGGGTTCCGCCGCAGCATCGCCGCCATGGCCGGGTGCCTGAGTGCGCTGGTGCTGGCGCTGTCGATTTCCGCTGCCGGCCTGGGCGCGGTGCTCAAGGCCTCACCGATGGTGTTCGACGTGCTGCGCTATGCCGGCGTGGCCTATCTGGTCTACCTGGGCATCAAGGCCTGGCGCGGTGGCGATGCGCCGATCGATGTGGGCAGCACCGCGGCGATCGCACCCAGCAAGCGCCGCATCCTGTTCCGCGATGGGTTCATCATCGGCATCAGCAACCCGAAGCTGCTGCTGTTCGCGTCGGCGTTCCTGCCGCAGTTCGTCGACCTGACCCAGCCGCAGCTCCCGCAGTTCGTCATCCTGGTGGGCACCTTCGCGCTGATGGAAATGTTCTGGTACGCGGTGTATGCCGCCGGCGGACGTGGCCTGGCCGGCTACCTGGCGCGACCGGGCCTGCGCAAGGTATTCGACCGCGTGGTCGGCACCATCTTCATCGGTTTCGGGCTGGCGCTGCTGCGCGCCCGGCCGTGATGCCCGCGCCGGCCAGCGGCCGGCTTTACGCGCGGCAGCCGAGTGCGCGCAGGTAGGCACAGAACATGTCGGCCATGGCGGCGGCGTAGGCATCGATCGCCGCGGCTGAAGGGCTGGTCAGCGAGAACTGCTTTCCCACCGTGCTCAGTGTCGTGCCGATCAGATCCACGGCCACGCGGCGGGTATCGGGGCTGGCGTCGGGAAGGGCATCGCACATGAACGCGGCGAAGCTCGCCTGCCCGCTGGCCCGGGCCTGCCGGGTTTCGGGCGCATCGCGGTAGAGCGGGGCGGCGTCGCTCAAGGCCACGCGCATCTGTGCTTCTTCGCACTCGGAAAGGACGAAGGCGTGCACCAGGCGGCGCAGCCGCTGCAGCGGCGGAGTGGCGGCATCCTCCAGCGTCCTGCGCAGCACATCGCCGGTCTGCGCCCATTCCTCGGTCTGCAGACGGAACAGGATGGCGGCCTTGTTCGGAAAGTACTGGTACAGCGAACCGATGCTCACCCCGGCCCGTTCGGCCACCCGCGCGGTGGTGAAACGCGCCGCGCCCTGCTGGGCCAAAACCTGAGCAGCCGCCTGCAGAATCACCGCCACCAACGCGTTCGAGCGTTCCTGGCGGGGTTGCTTTCGTGAGGAAATCCGCGGGGTTGCAGGGTCTTTCATGGGCGCCTGAGGGAGTGCCGGGAATGCGAATAGTGGCGATCGTGGATCGGTCGTATTCTGGAAATGCGACGAATCACTCGCATTCTAAGTGGCGCACCTCCTGCGCTCAACCGCCCTCACAGGACCCCCATGAACACCCTTCTCAGCTCTCCCCTTGCGCCCCTGCTGGCGCGTTTGTTCGATGCCGCCGAAGCGGCCACCGCCCCGGCCCTGGCCGATATGTCCGCCAGCGAACGCGACCGCCTGCTGCACAGCCGCACCGAGTACCTGACGCTGTATACCCGGCTCAAAGACCTGTGGCTGCCGGTTTCGCGCGAGACCGGCACGCTGCTGTACATGCTGGCGCGCAGCAGCGGTGCGCGCGCCATCGTGGAATTCGGCACCTCGTTCGGCATCTCCACCCTGCACCTGGCCGCTGCGCTGCGCGACAACGGCGGCGGGCAGTTGATCAGCAGCGAGTTCGAGCCGGGCAAGGTGCAGCGCGCCCGCGCCCATCTTGCCGAGGCCGGCCTGGACGACCTGGTCGAGATCCGCCAGGGCGACGCGCTGCAGACCCTGGGCGAGGACCTGCCGGGCGCCATCGATCTGGTCCTGCTGGACGGTGCCAAGGCGCTGTATGCCGACATTCTGGACCTGCTTGAAGACCGCCTCGCCCCCGGCGCGTTGATCGTGGCCGACAACGCCGACGATGCGCCGGATTACCTGGCCCGTGTGCGCGCACCGGGCAGTGGCTACCTGTCGGTGGCCGTGGGCGACGACGTCGAACTGTCGATGCGCCTGGCCTGACCCTCTGTCACTGCAAGGAAATCCAACATGCATGTCTTCGTTACCGGTGCGACCGGCTGGGTCGGCTCGGCGGTGGTCCATGAACTGCTCGCCGCGGGCCACCGCGTTACTGGGCAGGCCCGCAGCCCGGACAAGGCCGCTGCGCTGCGCGGCCTGGGCGCGGGCGTCGTCCAGGCCACGCTGCAGGACCTGGATACGCTGCGCGATGCGGCGGCCGCCGCCGACGCGGTGGTGCACACCGCGTTCGATCATGACTTCGCCCACTTCATCGCGCACTGTGCGCAGGACCAGCGCGTGATCCAGGCACTGGGCGATGCATTGCGCGGTACCCGGCGCCCGCTGCTGGTCACCTCCGGCCTGCTCGGCGTGCGCCGCGGCGGCAACGAGACCGACCTGCCCGATCCCGCCTCACCGCGCAGGTCCGAACCTGCCGCACGCGCCCTGGCAGACGCCGGCATCTGCGCGGCCACCGTGCGCCTGCCACCGTCGGTGCACGGGCTGGGGGAGCACGGTTTCGTGCCGATCCTGATCGAACTGGCGCGTCGGACCGGTGTGTCGGCGTATCTGGACGAGGGCCAGAACTGCTGGTCCGGCGTGCACCGGCACGACGCGGCGCGGGTATACCGGTACGCGCTGGAGCAGGGCGCAGGCGTGCCGGTGTACCACGCCATCGCCGATGAAGCGGTGCCGTTCAAGCAGATCGCCGAGGTCATCGGGAAACACCTGAAGCTGCCGGTGGCCTCGCGCGGTGCCGAACACTTCGGGTGGTTCGCGCGGATGGCGGGCGCGGACATGGCTGCATCCAGCGCAGCCACGCGCGCCCTGCTGGGGTGGGCACCGGTAGGACCGGAGTTGATCGCCGACCTGGACCAGCCGGGGTATTACGCCCGTTGAGGGGGGAGCCGGCCAGCGGCCGGCACTACCGGGTCACCGCGCCACACCGGTAGAGCCACGCCATGCGTGGCTGCACACCCATCGCGCATCGTGCAAAACACAAAACACAAAACGCAAAACGCAAAACGCAAAACGCAAAACGCCGGGCAATGCCCGGCGCTCTGTGCTGCCACCTCGCAACCAATGACCGGTCAGAACGACCAGTTGAAGGTGATCGAGCCGTTGCGGCCGTCGCCGTAGGCACCGTAGCCGTTGATCTGCGAGAAGTACTTTTTGTCCAGCAGGTTGTTGAGGTTTGCCTGCACGCTGAACTCGGGCGAGATGCGGTAGCGCACGAACGCGCTGACCAGTGCGTAGCCCTCCTGCTCGATGCGGCCGTACGCGGGCACCGGGTAGTAGATGCGGTTCTGCCAGTTGGCGCCGCCGCCCACGGTCAGCGCCGTCAGCGACTGCGGGGTGTAGCTGGTGAACAGCTTGATGGTCGTCTGCGGCAGGTTGGTGTTGATGTCCGCGTCGTTGATGTCCTTGGCCACGTAGCGGGAGGCACCGAAGGTGGCATTCCAGCCCGGGGCCAGTTCGCCGTTCACTTCAAACTCGACGCCCCGGCTGACCGTGCCGCGCGCGGCGACGTAGGCGGTTTCGCCGCCCGTTCCGCCCACCACCGGCTCGCCGGTGGACTGGCCCACGTTGTCCTGCTCGATACGGAACACGGCAAGCGAGGCATTCAAGCGGTCGTCGAACCACGCGCCCTTGACGCCCACTTCGTAGCTCTTGCCGTCCACCGGGTCCAGATAGCTGCCGTCGCGGCTCTTCAGCATCTGCGGCTGGAAGATCTCGGTGTAGGACGCATAGGTGGAGTAGGTGTCATTGATGTCGAACACCAGCCCGGCATACGGCGTGGTCACCTTGTGCGAGCGGTCGGCGTCTTCGCCTTCACTCTTCCAGTCGGTGTAGCGCGCGCCGATGATCAGCTTCAGCGGGTCGGCCAGCGACAGGCGGGTGGCGGCGTAGCCGGCCTTCTGGGTGATGGTGCCGCGGCTGGCCAGTGCAAGCGCATTCCAGTTCGGCTCGGCGATGTCGCCCGTCCAGTTCAGGTAGCTGGTGAAGGGATTCCACGGCAGGTTTGGGCCACCTACCTGGTAATCGCCGTAGTTGGCGTACTCGCGCTTGTTGTAGCTGAGGCCGGCCATGAACTGGTGCTCGCGGCCGAACAGCTGGAACGGACCGTCCACGAAACCATCGACTGCGTTGACCTTGCGCTCGGTGTTGTAGAAGCCGGCCGACGGCGAGATGCCGGCACCGGTGGTCTTGTCGAAGTTCGACGCGCCCGAGGTCCAGTCGTTGTAGGCCGGGTAGAACAGCTTGTCGTCGGCCTTGCTCTCGTCGTGGGTCGCGCCGATCTTGACCTTCCAGCCATTGGCGAAGCCATGTTCCAGCGTGGCGAAGGCGCGCTTGCTGGTGGTGTCCCAGTAGGTCCAGGTCGGGCTGGCGTTGAACGATGCGTCGTAGCCGGTGGAGGTGCCGTCGGAGTACAGCATCGGGAAGCCACCCCAGGTGGCGCCGTTGGCACGCTTCTGCTGGTAGTCGTAGCCCACGCTCAATTGCGTGTCCGGGGTCAGGTCGGCATCGATCACCGCATAGCCCAGCGTCTTGTGCTGGTTGTAGCGGTCCATCTGCGCGTCGGTGTCCAGGTAGCTGCCGATCACGCGCGCGCGCACCGAGCCGCTGGCGTTCAGCGGGGTGGTCACGTCAACGGTGCTGCGGGTGCGGCCCCAGCTGCCCACGTTGACCGACACGGTGCCGGTGAGTTCAGCGCTGTCGGCGTGCTTGCGGATCAGGTTCACCGACGCGGAGGGGTTGCCGGCCCCGCTGAGCAGGCCGGTGGCGCCGCGCACCACTTCCACGCGGTCATACAGGGCCAGGTCCAGGCCGGAATCGCCGTAGCTCCAGTTCTGCACCATCTGCGTGGGCAGGCCATCGAACTGGTAGCTGTCGATGTAGAAGCCGCGGGCGTAGAACTCGGTGCGTTCGGTATCGGACTGGGTGCTGCTGACGCCGGTGGTGTTGGCCAGTACGTCGAGGATGTCGTCCAGGTTCTGATCTTCGATGCGCTGGTGGCTGATGATGCTCACCGACTGCGGGATTTCGCGCGGCGCCAGGTCGAAGCGGGTGCCGGCCGAGGTCTTGCGCACGGAGTAGCCTTCGGCGCGCTCGCCCTTGACCACGACCTTGTCCAGGGTGGTGGCGTCGTCGGCAGGGGCGTCCTGTGCGAACGCGGGGGCAACGGCCAGCGCGCACAGCGCAGCAAGCAGGGCCTGGGGCAGGCGGGCCTGCGGCAGCAGGCGGGGCAGCACAACGGAAGAACGGGTCATCGGCGGTTCCAGGGCGGCAGCACGCACATGGCCGACATCCTCGGTGGCCCGGCGCGCTGCAGTGGGTGGGGGTCAGTACGCGGCTGGCGGAGGCCTTGCAGGACAAGGCGCGGGCGCAGGCACTGATCGCCGCAGCGCCTCCCTGGCGCGGACGGGATAACGCCATGTTAATGCGAATCAGTCGTATCAGCAATTCGGACGGTTCTGCCCGGCCGCCCCCGGACAGCGCCCCATGCTTTGCCACGCCTGGGTCCGGGCCGGCAGGGCAGCCGCTTAACATCCCCGGTCGTAGGCTGGCGGCACTTGATCGCTGCAGGAGACCGCCATGGTGGCCAGGAACACGATCTGCCTCTGGTTCGACGGCACCGCGCTGGACGCGGCCACGTTCTACGCCCAAACCTTCCCCGACAGTGCGGTCAACGCCGTGCACCATGCGCCCAGTGACTTTCCGTCGGGCAAGCAGGGCGACGTGCTGACCGTGGACTTCACCGTGGCCGGCATCCCGTGCATCGGCCTCAACGGCGGCCCGGCGTTCAAGCACAGCGAGGCGTTCTCCTTCCAGATCGCCACCGACGACCAGGCCGAGACGGACCGGCTGTGGAACGCCATCGTCGGCAACGGCGGCCAGGAAAGCGCCTGCGGCTGGTGCCGCGATAAATGGGGCCTGTCCTGGCAGATCACCCCGCGCGTGTTGACCGAGGCGGTCACCAGCGAGGATCCGGGCGTGGCCAGGCGCGCGTTCGAGGCGATGATGACCATGCGCAAGATCGATGTAGCGGCGATTGAAGCAGCCGTCCGGGGCTGACCTCGCCACCGTTGCCCCGTGCACGGCTCACCTGGTGCACTCACCCATGAAGGAGCTTCCATGAAGAGGATGTTCGCCGTCTGCCTGACCACGGCCTTGCTGCAGGCCGCGCCGCTGGCGCTGTTTGCCGCCACGCCTGCCGCGTCTCCCCTGGCCGGGCGCTGGGCCATCGATGTCGCCACGTTGCCGATGCCGGCGGCCGACCGACCCAAGAGTGTGCTGCTGGAATTCAAGGATGCGGGCGCGGGCCGCTGGACCACCCGGGCCGAGATCGTGGATCCGAAGGGTGGAAAGATGACCGCCGACAGCACCCTGCCGCTGGATGGCACGCCCGGCCCGATCGCGGGCAACTACGGTGCCGACGTGGCCTCGCTCAGCATGCCCGCGCCGAACGTGCTGGTGATGCAACTGGTGGACCACGGCACGCCGGCGTCCACGCGCATCTACACCGTGGCCGGCGATGGCAACCGGATGACCGAGTCGAAGGCGTTCTTCAGCAAGGACGGCAAGCCGATCCTGATGACGATCCACTTCACGCGCGTGCCCTGAGGAGGCGGGTTGCCGGTGCACCCATCGAGGGCGCGCCGGCCGCCCTACAGCGGTACGTCCAGCCCGCGTTTCAACGTGCTCAGCGCCACCGCCGTGCGGTAGCGCTCGATGTTGTCGTCATTGCCGAACAGGCGCTCGCTGATGGCCTCGTACTCCTCCATGGAGGCGGCGGTGAGGATCAGCAGGAAGTCGGCGTCGCCGGTGATCGCATAGCACTGCTGCACGGCGGGGTCGTCCTGCACGCGGCGGCGGAACGGGGCCACACGATGCGGTTGTTCGCTGCTCACGCGCACCTCGACCATGATGGTCAGCGGGCGGCCGAGCCGGCTCTGGTCGAGCACGGCCACGTTGGCGCGGATGAAGCCGGCCTCCTGCAGGCGCTTGATCCGGCGCTGCACGGCCGGTGCGGACAGGTGCACGCTCTCGGCGATCTCACGCTGGGCGGTGGTGTTGTCGCGCTGCAGGATGGCCAGGATGGCGCGGTCGAATTCGTCGGGGGCGTACGCGGCGGTCATGGGTGAGTGAAACATGCAGGAAGGCCCCTGCAATTGAGCATCTCCTTCGGCCGCCACGCAATATGCTGGCCGGATGTCGACCTCCCGCTACGCTTCGCTCATTCCCGTCCTGGCCGTGCTCGGCTCGGTCACCGCCCTGTCCGTGGGCACCTCCTATGCCAAGCAGTTGTTCCCGCTGATCGGCGCGCAGGGCACCAGCGCGTTGCGCGTGGGGTTCTCGGCGCTGGTGCTGCTGGCGGTGTTCCGGCCCTGGCGCTGGACCACCACGCGCGCCGACGCCGCGGCGATCCTGCGTTACGGGATCACGCTGGGGGTGATGAACCTGCTGTTCTACATGGCGTTGCGCACGATTCCGTTCGGCATCGCGGTGGCGATCGAGTTCTGCGGGCCGCTGGCGGTGGCGATGTGGTCCTCGCGCCGGCCGATCGATTTCGTCTGGGTGGGCTGCGCGGTGGTCGGGTTGCTGCTGCTGTTGCCGCTGGGCCACGGCGCGCCGCTGGATCCGGTGGGGGTGATGTTCGCCTTGGGCGCAGCGGCGTGTTGGGCGATGTACATCATCTTCGGCAAGCGGGCAGGGCATCTGCACGCGGGGCATACGGTGTCGCTGGGGCTGTGCGCGGCAGCGCTGGTGGTGGTGCCGGTGGGCGTGGCGCATGCGGGCATGGCGCTGCTGGACCCGAAGATCCTGCTGTTCGGGTTGGGCGTGGCGATTGTCTCCAGCGCGATTCCGATGTCGCTGGAGATGATGGCGTTGAAGCGGTTGCCGAAGGAGACCTTCGGCATCCTGATCAGCATGGAACCGGCGGTGGCCGCGCTGCTGGCGATGGGGCTGCTGGCCGAACACCTCACCCTGCTGCAGTGGGCCGCCATCGGCTGCACGGTGGTGGCGTCGGTGGGGAGCACGGTGACGGCACGGCGGGTGGCGCCGGTGATGGCGTAGCGCCGGGCTCTGCCCGGCTGCGTGTTGCTGGGATACGGAGTAGCCGGGCAGAGCCCGGCTCTACGGGGCGCGTGGTTCCGGACCGGGTCGCAGCCGGGCAGAGCCCGGCTCTACGGCTGCGCGGTGCCGGGATACGGGGTAGCCGGGCAGAGCCCGGCTCTACCGGTTCCTTACCGGCGCTTCTCCGGCTACGTAGTAGTCCGCCGTGCTGCGTGGCAGCGGGGCGCGGCCGCGGATGCGGTCGGCGATCTTCTCGGCGATCATGATGGTGGTGGCGTTGAGGTTGCCGGTGATGATGCGCGGCATGATCGAGGCGTCCACCACGCGCAGGCTTTCCATGCCGTGCACGCGGCCCTGGCCGTCCACCACGCTCATCGCGTCGGTGCCCATCGCGCAGGAGCACGACGGGTGGTAGGCGGTCTCGGCGCGGGCGCGCACGAACGCATCCAGCTCCGCATCGGTCCTGCAGTCCGCACTCGGACTGATCTCGCGACCACGGTATTCGTCCAGCGCGGGCTGGGCGATGATCTCGCGGGTGATGCGGATGGCGTCGCGGAATTCCTGCCAGTCCTGGTCGGTGGACTGGTAGTTGAACAGGATCGACGGATGCGCATGCGGGTCCAGCGATTTCGCATGCACGCGGCCGCGGCTGGGCGTGCGCATCGACCCCACATGCGCCTGGAACCCATGTTCCTTGACCGCATTGGTACCGTTGTAATTGATCGCCACCGGCAGGAAGTGGTACTGGATGTTCGGCCACTCGAAATCGTCGCGGGTGCGGATGAAGCCGCCGGCTTCGAACTGGTTGCTGGCACCGATGCCGGTGCCGGCAAATAGCCACTCCGCGCCGATGGCCGGCTGGTTCCACCACTGCAATGCCGGGTACAGCGACACCGGCTTCTTGCAGGCGTACTGCATGTACACCTCCAGGTGGTCCTGCAGGTTCTCGCCCACCCCGGGCAGGTCATGCACCAGCGGCACGCCAAGCGCGGCCAGCAGCGCCGGGGCGCCCACGCCGGAGCGCTGCAGAATCTGCGGCGAGGCGATGGCGCCGGCGCACAGCAGCACCTCGCGACGTGCGGTGGCGTCGATCGGCGTGGCGCTGTTGCCGGCCAGGTAGCGCACGCCCACCGCGCGCTTGCCGGCGAACAGGATGCGGTCGGTGGTGGCATGCACCACGATCTCCAGCCCGGCGCGGTCCTTGGCCATGTCCAGGTAGCCGCGTGCGGTGCTGGAACGGCGGCCGCGCGGGGTCACGGTGCGGTCCATCGGGCCGAAGCCTTCCTGCTGGTAGCCGTTGAGGTCGTCGGTGCGCGGGTAGCCGGCCTGCACGCCGGCCTCCACCATTGCGTGGAACAGCACGTTGTTGCCGTTCTTCGGCGTGGCCACGCTCACCGGGCCGTCGCCGCCGTGGTAATCGTTGGGGCCGATGTCGCGCGTTTCGGCCTTGCGGAAGTACGGCAGCACGTCGTGGTAGCTCCAGTCTTCCAGGCCGTCGAAGCGGGCCCAGTTGTCGAAGTCCAGCGCGTTGCCGCGGATGTAGCACATGCCGTTGATCAGCGACGAGCCGCCCAGGCCCTTGCCGCGCCCGCACTCCATGCGCCGGTTGTCCATGTGCGGTTCCGGCTCGGTTTCATAGGCCCAGTTGTAGCGGCGGCCCTGCAGCGGGTAGGCCAGCGCGGCCGGCATCTGGGTGCGGAAATCCAGGCGGTAGTCGGGGCCGCCGGCTTCCAGCAGCAGTACGCTGACGCCGGCGTCCTCGGTAAGGCGCGCGGTCAGCGTGTTGCCGGCCGAGCCGGCGCCGATGATGATGTAGTCGTACTCGCGCTTCATCGCGGTGGTCTCCTGTCAGGCCGGTTCAGAACACCGACGCGTAGCGGTCCAGTTCGATCTGGATGGACTTGGTGCGGGTGTAGGCGCGCAGCGTGGCCAGGCCGTTCTCGCGGCCCACGCCGGATTGCTTGTAGCCGCCCACCGGCATCTGCGCCGGCGATTCGCCCCAGCAGTTGACCCAGCAGATGCCGGCCTCCAGCTGGTGGATCAGGCGGTGCGCGCGGCTCAGGTCGCTGCTCACCACGCCCGCGGCCAGGCCGTACTCGGTGGCGTTGGCGCGGCGCACGGCCTCCTCTTCGGTCTGGTAGGCCAGCAGGCTCAGGACCGGCCCGAAGATTTCCTCGCGCACGATGCGCATGTCATCGCGGCAGTCGCTGAACACGGTGGGGGCCACATAGCAGCCCTTGCCCAACGCACCGTCGGTGAGCCGCTCGCCACCACAGACCAGGCGCGCGCCTTCGGCCTTGCCGCTGGCAATGTGGTCCAGCACGCGCTGCATGTGCGCGGTGCTGACCAGCGGGCCGAAGTTGGTGTCCTCGTTCAACGGGTCGCCAATGCGGATGCGCGCGATCCGTTCGCTCAACGCCTGCTCGAAGTCGGTGAGCAGCGCCTGCGGTACGAACACGCGGGTGCCGTTGGTGCAGACCTGCCCGGAGCTGTAGAAGTTGGCCATCATCGCCACGTCGGCGGCGAGCTCGATGTCGGCGTCGGCGCAGACGATCAGCGGCGACTTGCCGCCCAGTTCCATGGTCACTTCCTTGAGGGTGGAACTGGAGGCGCTGGCCATCACCTTGCGCCCGGTGCTGGTGCCACCGGTGAAGGAGATCTTCTCGATGCCGGGGTGCTCGGTCAGTGCCGTGCCCACGCCCGCGCCATCGCCGGGCAGCACGTTGAACACGCCATCGGGCAGGCCGGCTTCGGTGAAGATCTCGGCCAGCTTCAGCGCGGTCAGCGGCGTCACTTCGCTGGGCTTGAAGATCATCGCGTTGCCGGCGGCCAGCGCCGGGGCGGCCTTCCACAGGGCGATCTGGATCGGGTAGTTCCATGCGCCGATCGCGCCGACCACGCCCAGCGGCTCCTGCCGGGTGTAGAAGAAACTGCCGTCGCGCAGCGGCACCTGGCTGCCTTCCAGCCCGTGCATGACCCCGGCGTAGTACTCGAGCACGTCGGCGCCGGTGACGATGTCCACGCTGCGGGTTTCGCTGAGTGGCTTGCCGGTGTTGAGCGTTTCCAGCTCGGCCAGGGCGTCGTTGCGCTCGCGCAGCAGGGCGACAGCACGCAGCAGGATGCGCGAGCGCTCCACCGTGGTCAGCGCGGCCCACACCTTCTGGCCGGCCTGTGCACTTTCAACGGCCGCATCCAGGTCGTCGCTGTTGGCGCTGTGCACCTTGGCCAGCACCGCGCCGGTGGCCGGGTTGACGACCTCGAAGGTGCGTCCGCCCTGCGAGGGAACGTAGCGGCCGCCGATGTAGAGCTGTTGGTCGGGGAATGTAGGCATGTCGATGACTCCTTTGCAGCGGGAGACCAGCGGTTCAACGGGTCAGATGCAGGAACTGCAGGTGGCGCTCGTACTGGTCGATGATGTCGTTGATGATCTGCTGTCGGCTGTAGCCGAACAGCTCGTAGTCCTGTCCACCTTCATAGAGGTGCACTTCGGCGCGGTAGTAGCGCAGGTTGCGGAAGCGCTGTGCGGCGAACGACGGGGTGAGGTAGCCGCGCATGATCACCTGGTAGGTGAACACCTGCTGCTCGCCATGGTCCACGGTCAGTTCCATCTGGCCGGGCTCGAACTTCGTCTGTACGTCCAAACCTTGTTCGCCCAGCTGCGCGGCCACCGCTTCGATGGCCGGTTTCACGTCGGTGTCCATGAACCGGTACACCTCGTCGCGCACCGGGAAATGCACGGCCTGGGTGATGCGCTGGCGCCAGCCACGCTGGTGCCGCGACTGCCCGATCAGCGGGATCGGCGAATACTGCGAGGCCTTCTTGCGCTGCGATTCCTCGCCCAGGGCGCGGGTGAGCCCCCAGATCATCAGCAGCAGCACCACCGAGAACGGCAACGAGGCCAGCACCACCGCCGACTTGAGCGCATCCATGCTGCCGGCCAGCAGCAGTCCGGCGGTGACCAGCGCGGTCATCACCCCCCAGAACACGCGCAGCCAGCGCGGGCCGTCGTCTTCCGGGGCGCCGCCATGCGAGGACAGCGTGGACAGCACCACCGTGCCCGAGTCGGCCGAGGTGACGAAGAACACGAAGCTGACGATCACCGTGACCGCGATGACCGCGCGGCTCCACGGATAGCTTTCCAGCAGCGCGTACAGCACGGTGGGCGGGTTATCCACCGCCATCTGCGCCAGGTGCGCGTGGCCATGGTGCAGGATCTGGTCCAGCGCGCTGTTGCCGAAGATCGACAGCCACGCCAGGGTGAAGCCCAGCGGGATCAGCAGCACGCCCAGCACGAACTCGCGGATGGTGCGGCCGCGCGAGATGCGCGCGATGAACAGCCCCACGAACGGCGCCCAGCCGATCCACCAGGCCCAGTAGAACACCGTCCAGTTGCCCAGCCAGTCCGGGCGGCCGCCGTAGGCATACACGTCGAAACTCTTGCCGACCACGTTGCCCAGGTAGTCGCCCATGTTCTGCATGAGCGCGTTGAGCAGGTACTGGGTGGGGCCGGCGAACAGCATGAACAGCAGCAGGCCGATCGCCAGCAGCATGTTGATGTTGGACATCCAGCGCACGCCTTTTTCCACGCCGGACACCGCCACGCTAATCGCCGCGCCCATCATCAGCACGATCAGCCCCACCTGCACCCAGGCCGCATGCGGCACCGGGAAAAGGGTATTGAGCCCGGCATTGAGGTGCAGCACGCCAAAGCCCATGTCCGCGCCCAGCCCGAACACGGTGGCGACGATACCCAGGGCATCCACGGTGTAGCCGATGGGCCCGTTGATGCGCTTGCCAATCAGCGGATACAGCGCCGAGCGCAGCGCCAGCGGCAGGTTGTGGCGGTAGGCGAAGTAGGCCAGTGCCATGGCAGCCAGCGCGAACACGCCCCAGCCGTGCAGGCCCCAATGCAGGAACAGCAGCTGCATCGCCTGGCGCGCGCTGGCTTCGCCTTCGCCCACGCCGCCCTGTGGGGGCAGCAGGTAATGGGTGAGCGGTTCGGACACGCAGAAGAAGAACAGCGTGATGCTGATACCGGCAGCAAACAGCATGCCGGCCCAGGACAGATAGCTGAACTCCGGTTCGTCGTGGTCCGCGCCCAGCTTGACGTTGCCGTAGCCGGACAAGGCCACGCCCACCACGAAGACCAGGTACACGGTCATCGCCAGCAGGTAGTACCAGCCGACGTTGCGCGACGCCCAGGTCTGCGCGTCCAGCAGCAGGCTGCCGGACTGGATGGGAAACGCGGCGACCAGAATGGCAAATGCCGCCACGATCGTGGCGGCAAGCAGGAAGACCGGTCGAAGCGTGCGTACCTCGTAGGGAGGCGACTCCACAGCGCTCATGGGGAGGGAAGGCTCTCGATGCCGAACTCGGCAGACCCGGAGCATTAGCGCATAACGGCTGTGGAGGGGCTGTTTACGCGCCCGCGATGGCAGGCTGAAGCCAAAATGCAACGACGTAGCGCCGGGCTCTGCCCGGCTGTCGCGGAGATGCAGCCGGGCAGAGCCCCGCTCTACGAATCTGATGCAGCGGAAATCCGGACGTGTCAGCGCAACGCGTGGCTGGGTACGTCGATTTCCATGGCCAGCGCCAGGTGGTCCGAAAACGCGGCCGGGACCGCTTCGGCGCTGCGTTGCTGCAGGCCGGTGCTGAGCAGGATGTGGTCGATGGCCCGGTCCGGGCGCCAGCTCGGGAACGTCGGCACCGCGCAGCCCGGCGGTTGCAGGGTGGTCTTCTGGTACAGCGCCTGCATTTCCGGACGGTCGGCCAGGCAATTGAAATCGCCCATCAGCACCGCGTTGGGATGGTCGGTAAGCAGGTCGGCAATGAAGGCCAACTGCGACATCCGCGAGTTGGTCCCCAGCGACAGGTGCGCCACGGCAACGGCCAGGCCTTCACTACCTTCGCCGAACTTGGCCAGCAGCACGCCGCGCCCGCCGATGCGGCCGGGCAGGGCGTGGTCCTGCACTTCCACCGGCTCCAGCCTGCTCAGCAGGCCGTTGGCGCTGGACGCCACCCCGCCCATGCGGCGGTTGGGCTGGTGGCTCCAGTAATTGAAGCCGGCGCGCTCGGCCAGGTAGTGGGTCTGGTTGGTGAAGCCCGAGCGCAGGCTGCCCGGATCGGCCTCCTGCAGGCCGACGATGTCATGACCGCGCGCCAGCTGGGCAATGGCGTCCAAGCTGGTGCGCTTGCGCCCCGCCGGCAGCGCATGCGACCAGCTGCGGGTCACATAGTCGCTGTAGCGGCGGGTGCTGCTGCCGGCCTGGATGTTGGCCGTCAGCAGGCGCAGGGTCCGCGTGGTGGGGGAATTCACGACGGTGGCAGGCTCGGTAGGAATCAGTTGCCCTTGGCGGCGCGTTCGCGGGCGATCAGGTGATCGGCGATGCGCAGCATGTCGGGGAAGCTCTTGCCCTTGACCAGGTACTTGCCGTTGACGATCACCGACGGCGTGCCGGTGATCTGGCTGCGCTGGGCGAACTGCTTGGCGGCATTGGTCTTGGCATTCACCGCGAAGCTGCTCATGGTGCTGGCGAACTGCTTGGCGTCGGCACCGTGCTTGCCGTAGAAGGCCGCGATGTCCTCGACCGAATCACGACCGCGCTCGCCCTTCAGGGTCTGCTCGGCGTGGATGGCCGAATACAGCGCTTCATGGGTCTTTTCCTGCAGGCCCATGCTCTGTGCCGCATAGAAGGCCCGCGCGTAGTTGTCCCAGGTACCGCCGAACATGGCCGGCACGTAGACGAAGTTGACGTCGCTCGGCAGGCCGGCCTTCCACGGCCCGATCAGCGGCTGGAATGCGGCGCAGGCCGGGCACACGTAGCCGAAGATCTCAGCCACTTCGATCTTGCCGGCGGCCGGCTGGAACGGCTGGCCGTTTTCGATCAGCAGGTAATCGGTGCCGGCCACCGGCTCCGGGCCGGTCGGGCGCGAGGACGCCGCAGCCGGGGCCGGGGTGGTCGCGGCGGCCGCGGCGGTTTCGGCGGCAGCGGTGTCACCACTGGCAGCGGGTGCCTCGGTGGCCGGCGCGGTCGGCTCGGCGGCCGGGGTGCTGCTCGGGGTGGCCGGTTCGGTCGGGGCGGTGGTGTTGGCGGTGCCGTCCTGGGCCTTGCAGGCCGCCAGGATCGGCAGCAGGGCCAGCAGCGAAATCGCGAAACGGGTCTTCATCTAGGCATCTCCAGCGGATGAACATGGTGGGGCCGGCACCCGGGGTGCCGGCCAGAGGGGAATGATGGCATGCGCCAACGCGCGTCCGGCGTGGACGGTGTGTGACGGTTCAGCGAGCCTGCACTCAGCGCGTGCGTTCGCTGCGGGCCTTGACGATGAGGGCGTCGGCGTTGCGCAGCAGCGCCTCGAACGAGTCACCCTTGACCAGATAACGGCCATTGATCACCAGGGCCGGGGTGCCGGGCACCTTGGTGCGCTGGGCGAAGGCGCGGGCGGCCTTCAGCTTCTGCTCGACCGCATCGCCCTTGATGGTGGCCAGGAAACGCTCCGGTGCCACGCCGTAGTCCTTGTAGAACACGGCCAGTTCGTCAGGCGAGACGTTCTGCATGGGCAGGCTGTTCTTTTCATGCAACGCCTCGAACATGGCGCGATGGCTGCGCTTGGCAACGCCCAGCTGATCGGCGCTGAAGTAGGCGCGTGCGAACGAATCCCAGACACCGCCGAACGCGGCCGGCACGGGGGTGAAGCGCACATCCTTGGGCAGCTTGGCGGCCCAGGCTTCCAGCTGCGGCTCGAAGCGCGCGCAATGCGGGCAGGTGTAGCCGAACATTTCCACCACTTCGACCTTGCCGGCCAGCGGCGCATACGGGCCGGGCTGTTCGATCAGTTCGTAGTCGGTGCCTTCGACCAGCGCGACCGGCGCGGCCGCCAGCGTGGACAGGGGGCTCAGGGCCAGCAGCAACAGCATCAGGCGGGGCATCAACATCATCTACATCCATCTCCATCGGAAAAAACAACGCCGGCCCAGTGCCGGCGTGGCGGTGAACATAACCCGCCACGGGGGCGGGGCGGCCATTGCGCCGCCGAGCGGTCCTTACGGGGCCTTCGCCGGTTGTGCGGGGGTGGCCGAGGCGACATCGTCGGCGCGGTTGTGCAGGCCCTGCAGGTAGCTGCCCAGGGCCTGGATCTCCTGCTCGGTCAGCTGCTTTGCAATGGTGGCCATGATCTGGAAGTGTGCCTTGTCGGTTTCCTGGGTGGTGCCGACCTGGTACTCCTGCAGCCGGCGCGCCACGTAGGCCGCATGCTGCCCGCCGATATGCGGGTAGGCCGGGCCCGGGTTGCCGGCGCCGGTGGGACCGTGGCAGGCCATGCACGCCGGGATGCCGCGTTCGGCATCGCCCCCGCGATACAGCTGCTGCCCGATCTCGTAGAACTTCTTGCCGGCGTACGGACCTTCGCCCACCAGGCCATCGTCGGCAAGCCCGGCGCTGGCCTTCTGCGTTGCGAAATACGCACCGATGTCGCGCATGTCCTGCGGAGTGAGGTCCTGCACGAACGGCACCATCGCCGCCGAGGCCCCGGAGGTGCGCTGGCCGTTGGCGATCAAGGCCATCTGCTGGGCGGTATAGCGTTCGCTCTGCCCGGCGATGCTGGGATACATCTCCACGGTGGAGTTGCCATCGGCCGAGTGGCAGGCGGCGCAGGCGGCGGCCTTGGTCTGGCCGGCCTTGGCATCCCCCCAGGTGGTCTTGCTGAAATCGACCTCCAGCGACGCGGTCTTGATCGGCCCGTTGTCAGGCAGGGGCGTGATCGAGGTCTGGGCGACCGCGACAGCGGCCAGCAGCGATACAGCAACAGCGGAAACGGCAAGAACGCGAGCGTGGCGCATGCGGAAGCTCCGTGTGGACCGGCCTGGCAGGTGCAGGGTGCACCCGCGGGGATCGCCCGATTATCCATGCGCTTTCACGCCACGGTCAACGCAGGGTGCAGCAAAACCGGCCGCGGCAGCGCGGATCCGGCCCGGACATGCGATCCTATGGGCATGTCATTGCTCCTCGAACGTGCCCACTATCTGCTTTCGGCCCACAACACCCGGCAATTGCCGGAGGATGTCGGGGTCGAAGTTGCCTTTGCCGGGCGCTCCAACGCCGGCAAATCCAGCGCCCTCAACGCCCTGACCCGCCAGAACAGCCTGGCCCGGGTCTCCAAGACCCCCGGCCGCACCCAGCAGCTGGTGTTCTTCGAAGTCACCCCGGAGGCCAAGCTGGTCGACCTTCCCGGGTACGGCTACGCCAAGGTGCCGCTGGACCTGCAGGCCCACTGGCAGGCCTTCATCGACCAGTACTTCCGTACCCGCGAGGCGCTGCGTGGCCTGGTGGTGGTGATGGACATCCGTCACCCGCTGAAGGACTACGACCGCCAGATGCTGGCCTACGCGGTGCAGCGCGGCCTGCCCGCGCACGCGCTGCTGACCAAGGCCGACAAGCTGGGCCGTGGCCAGCAGGGCATCGCCCTGCAGAAGGTGCGCAAGGAACTGCAGTCCTCGTTCGGCGACACCGTCAGCGTCCAGACCTTCTCCGGTCCGGCCCGCCAGGGCGTTGACGAAGCCCGCGGCATCATCGGCGGCTGGCTGGGCCTGAACAAGCCGGCCCCCGAAACCGCGTAACACCGCGCAGCCCCGTAACCGTGGGCCGGGGTACCGGCCAAGGCGCACGCATTCCGGTAATTCCGGCCCCTGGCTGGCCCGGTACCAGTGCGCGCATCCGGTAGTGCCGGCCGCTGGCCGGCTCCCGATATATCAGGCCGAAAGAGGAGCCGGCCAGCGGCCGGCACTACCCGGTCAGCGTGCGGGCCCGCCAACCAACGCCGGCCAGCCGCGCGCCCGCCGACGAATGCCGCGTACCCCAGGGTCAACGGCCCGGCAACGGCGCGAACTCGCCCGGCACCCACGCAAACGCCTCGCCCTCGCGCCGCACGTGGCCCAGTCCCGGGAACGGCAGGTGCGCACCGGCTACCCACCAGCCCCCGTCCGCAGCCTGCGCCATCATCGCGCGGCGGCTGGCGACGGCGGCCGTGCGGTCGCTGTCGGCCTCGTAGGCCGCCTGGGGCTGGGCGAACTGCACCGCGTGGAAATGCACGATGTCGCCCCACACCAGCAGCGACGGGCCGTTGCCGGCGTCCAGCTTCCACGACACATGGCCCGGCGTATGCCCATGGCTGTCCAGCGCGGTCACCCCCGCCGGAAGCACCTGGCCCGGGCTGAAACGGCGCAGCTTGCCCGCGGCTTCGTAGGGCGCCACCGCCTTGCGCGCCAGCGCGAAGGCAAAGCGCACGCCCTGCGGCGCGGTGGCTTCGCTGGCCGGGTCCAGCCAATAGGCCGCGTCGGCGGCCGACAACCAGACCGTGGCGTTGGGGTAGGCGACCTTGTCCTGCGCATCCAGCAGCCCGCACAGGTGGTCCGGATGGGCATGGGTGAGCAGCACGTCGTCCACCTCGGCCGGGTCGTAACCGGCCGCGCGCAGGTTGCCCAGTACCTGGCCCAGGCCGGGCCCGAAGCAGGTGGCGGTGCCGGTATCCACCAGGGTCAGGTGGTTGCCCCGCTGCACCAGGTAGGCGTTGACTGCGGTCTGCAGGCCCTTGCCGTCTTCGGGCACATACCGGTGGTCGAGCAGGCGGGTCACCGCACCGGCATCGATCCCGGTCAGTTCCTGCCGGCCCAATGCCACGGTGCCGTCGAACAGCGCGGTGACCTGCAGCGTGCCGATCTGCTGGTGGTAGACGCCGGGCACCTGTGCCGAGGGCGTGTGCGTGGTGGTGGCCAGGGCGGGGCTGGTGGCCGTGGCCACCAACAGGGCAGCGGCAAGGAAGCGAACGCGGGGAAGGCGCATGGCAGGGTCTACGCAAGGCGGCGGTGCCGCGGTGTCCCCATGCTGCGCGCGGACGACGCCGCGTACCGCTCAGAATGCGCCGTGATCCGCTCGCCGGCTCAACTGTTGCCGATCGCCCCCGGCTCCAGCCCGTAGCGCGCGGCGAAGCGCTTGTTGAAGCTGCCCAGCGAGCGGTAGCCCACGCGCGCGGCCACGGTCTTCAGTGGCAGCTGCGTGGTGTACAGCAGGTTCATCGCGTGCGCCAGGCGTGCATCGGCGATCAGCGCGCGCACGCTGGCCTGCTCGCTGGCCAGCCGCCGCCGCAGCGTCGCACCGCTCAGCCCCAGCTGCGCTTCGAAGTCGCGCGATTGCCAGTCGCGTTCGGGCTGGGCGGCGATCAGGTCACGGATGCGCTCGCCCAGGCTCGGCTCGGGGGGCACCAGCAGGCTGCCGTGGCCGCGCCGGCAGAACGCCAGCACCAGCGCGGCCAGCGCGAGCCGGGCCTCGGTGTAGCGCGCGTGTTCCAGCGCCTGGCGCCATTGCCGCAGCGTGTCGCCGTGGTCGTCCAGCGACAACCGCGCCAGCGCGTCGCCGGCCTCGGGCAGCGGTTCGTTCCAGAGCACGCGCGCGGCCGCCAGCGCCTCGCTGCACAGCGGCACGATCGCGCTGAGGTACACGCCGCTGTGCGGATCGGGAATGTTGACCACGTCGATGCGGCAGCGCCGGGTGATCAGGAACAGGTCGCCGGGCATGAACGTGAGCGACTGCGTGCCACAGGTCACCTGCTTGCGCCCCTGCAGCAGGATCGCGAACTGCGGCTGCGGGATGTCCACCGACGAGGCGCCGTGTTCGCGGCGCGCGGTGACGCAGGCGTAGCCGTCGGCGCGCGCGCAGGTGGCCAGGCTGGCCATGTCGTCCAGCAGCGAGGCCGGGTGGAGGAGGGCGTTCATCAGTGCGCAGTATCGAACAACTGGCCGATCAGTGCTGCGGCCGCCATCGCCAATGCGCCCCAGAACATCACCCGCACCGCGCCGCGCAGCGGCGGTGCGCCCCCGGCACGCGCGGCCATCGCGCCGGTCAGGCCGAGGCCGACCAAGGTGGCGGCGGTGGTGACCTGTGCAACGTACACGTGCGGGGCCAGCAGCGCGGTCAGCACCGGCAGCGCCGCGCCGCAGATGAAGGCACCGGCCGAGGCCATCGCGGCCTGCAGCGGGCGTGCGCGCAGTTCCTCGGTGATGCCCAGCTCGTCGCGCGCATGCGCGGCCAGGGCATCGTGGGCGGTCAACTGCACCGCCACCTGGTGGGCCAGGTCGGGGGTCAGGCCGCGATGCCGGTAAATGGCCGCCAGTTCCTCCAGCTCGCTGTGCGGGTCTTCATGCAGCTCGCGTTTCTCCACCGCCAGGTCGGCATGCTCGGTATCGACCTGCGACTGTACCGACACATACTCGCCGGCCGCCATCGACATGGCCCCGGCCACGGTGCCGGCGATCCCGGTGGCCAGTATCGTGGTGGCACTGGCACCGCTGGCGGCAATGCCGACCACCAGCCCGGCCACCGAGACGATGCCGTCATTGGCGCCCAGCACGGCGGCACGCAGCCAGCCCACGCGGTCGGAGCGATGTACTTCGGGGTGTCTGGATCGGCTCATCGGGGCAGTGTAGGGCGCGCCCGCCGCGCGGGGCGAAATGCGTCGCAACGGCGCTGCGGCCCGGTCAAGCCCATTTTCATAGGATGCTGAAAACCGTCACGGTGACGCGACGGTGGGGGACGCCACGATATAGTGCGCCCTTGCGATGCGGGGGCTGCAACCCCACATCCCCGCCCTGACCAGAATCCTGCGAGCCTCCCCTTGTCGAGCCCCAGCCACGTCGCCGAGACGCCGATCACCGACCGAAATGAACTGGTCGCCACGTTGGCCTCCGGCGAAAAGCCCAAGGCGCAGTGGCGCATCGGCACCGAACACGAGAAGTTCGGCTTCCGCCTGGACGACCTGCGCCCGCCCACCTTCGACGGCGACCGCGGCATCGAAGCCCTGCTCAACGGCCTGACCCGCTTCGGCTGGGATCCGGTGCAGGAAGACGGCCGCACCATCGCGCTGCTGCGCGACAACGCTTCGGTGACGCTGGAACCGGCCGGCCAGCTGGAGCTGTCCGGCGCGGCAGTGGAAACCATCCACCAGACCTGCGTGGAAACCGGCACCCACCTCAATGAAGTGGCGCAGGTGGCCGGCGAACTGCAGCTGGGCTTCCTGGGCATGGGCTTCCAGCCCAAGTGGACCCGCGACGAGATGCCGTGGATGCCCAAGGGGCGCTACAAGATCATGCGCGAGTACATGCCCAAGGTCGGCACGCTGGGCCTGGACATGATGACCCGCACCTGCACGGTGCAGGTCAACCTGGACTACGCCACCGAAGCGGACATGGTGAAGAAGTTCCGCGTGTCGCTGGCGCTGCAGCCGATCGCCACCGCGCTGTTCGCCGATTCGCCCTTCACCGAAGGCGCGCCGAACGGCTACCAGAGCTACCGCTCGCACATCTGGACCGACACCGACAACGACCGCACCGGCATGCTCGACTTCGTGTTCGAGGACGGCTTCGGCTACGAGCGTTACGTCGACTACCTGCTCGACGTGCCGATGTACTTCTCCTACCGCGATGGCAAGTACAACGATGCCAGCGGCCAGAGCTTCCGCGATTTCATGGTCGGCAAGCTGCCGGTGCTGCCGGGCCAGCTGCCCACGCTGCGCGACTGGTCGGACCACATGACCACCGCCTTCCCCGAAGTGCGCCTGAAGAAGTACCTGGAAATGCGCGGTGCCGATGCCGGCCCGTGGAGCCGCCTGTGTGCCTTGCCGGCGTTCTGGGTGGGCCTGCTGTACGACGATGCCGCACTGGATGCGGCCTGGGACCTGGTGCGTGATTTCAGCCTGGTCGAGCGCAACGTCCTGCGCGACGGCGTGCCGAAGCATGGGTTGAAGCTGCCGTTCCGCAACGGCACCGTGTTGGACCTGTCGCGCGAGGCGCTGAAGATCGCCGTGGCCGGCCTCAAGCGCCGCGCCGCGCGCAACGCCGATGGCCAGGACGAAAGCAAGTTCCTGGACGTGCTGCAGGAGATCGTCGATTCCGGGCTGACCCCGGCCGACCGCAAGCTGGCGCTGTTCCACGGCGAGTGGGGCGGTAACATCGATCCGGTGTTCAAGGAATTTGCGTACTGATCGCAAAAACACCTTGGAAGAACGGCGTTCTCCCGGTCCGGGTGAGCGCCGTTTTTTCAAGTGACACCTTGCGACCAGGGCCGGGGATTCTCGACGCCACCTGATCGTTACGAACTCAGGGGAGGGCAGCGTCCGCCCGAAGCGTTACGGGAGAACGGCACACCCTGCGCGTGGCACCACGGCAGGTAGCGTGTCAGTTCCAGATCATGATGCTGCCGTCAGGCCCAGCCATCCAGTCACGCAGGCCTTACCGCCGACAAGACGGCTTCAATTCCGACGTCTGCACAGATCTCAAGCGCGAGCGCCCGCGCTTCAGCGGCCGTCAGTCGCCCTGCCGTCTTCAATGCTTCAGCTGAAAACTCCGGATCAAACGAAATTCTGTTCACAACTTCCTCCTGAATTCGGCGATGCAACTCGATAGCCGGACCCAGCCGAACTCTATCTCCTGCATGTATCGCACTTGAATCCTCGTGGCCGTCCAACGCCTCGTAGTAATAAAAATTAGAGTACGTGTCGATGAAGCTCTGGGCGTTGACAGCGCCGAGTGCAAATTCTTTAACAAGCCTCGTCATCTGGATGAGTCCTGCCTCGTTATCCATGTTCCACGCACTCCTCTGTCATTGTTTTATGGGAAGCCAAGGGGTTCCGTCGGCATTGGTTACACCTGGCACATGGCCATGCGGCTGCTGCGCTCGGGGATCGGGATGGGTTGATGGCTTATGTCCTCCATCAATACGCACGCCAGTAGGCTGCCCGTCGGGGCCTTTCGCCTGAACGAAGCGGCCATCTGGAGATCCTTCAATTTTTCCGCCTGGAGGTGTCGGGATCGCGTTTCCCTTGGAATCGACATAGATGGTTCCAGAAGCCTTCTGCTCACTTGCGACTTTCCGTCCTAGTTGCGCGGCTTCGTCACCGTGCTTCAACACTGCTTTTCCGGCATCACCGGCAAATGGGATCAAGCCCATTGCCGCCCCAGCAATGTTCGCAGGTGTTGGAGCTTGGACTGCCTCAACGATACCTTTGACGTCCCCGAGGACCGGCGTGAAGTCGGCAACGACAGGGAGAATCTGCTGGGCTTGCTCAGCTGTTACAGGATTGTAGAAATCCCTTGGTGCTCCCAAGGCTTGACGCCCATCTGGGTCAGTAAAGCGATATGGGTTGCCGTTCGCATATCGGTATCGATTGAACTGCCCCACCGGCTGGTCATACGCCGTCACCGGGTCCACCGACAGGAAGACGCCCAACTGCGGATCCATATACCGCTGCTGCATGTAGCTCAGCCCCGTGGCCGCATCACTCACATGCCCCGTATATCCCGGTCCATCCGTGACCTGTCCGCCCACCACAGCACCGTAGGGCTCGTAGTCATAGCGCTTGATCACGTTGCCATTGGCATCAGATTCAGCAACGACCGAACCGAGTGCATCGGTATGGATATAGGTGACGGTCTGAGCACGTGCAGGTGGCACAAGGGTCATGCCGACCAGCAGCACGCAGCAGAGCCATGCGCCCACGACACTCAGCTTCCGAAAGACACTCTCCACGTCCCTGCAACGAGTAAACGTGCTGCTCGCACTTTCACCGAATCTGTGCATCCTTCCAATCCCTGAAAGAGCCTTGAAGCAAGGCGTGCCATTGATAGCGCAGCAATGAGAGGCCTGTGGCTGAACTGATTCAGCGAGGCCAAAGGTGACATGACGGGTTGGATCAAGCGAGAAGGGCCAAGCGCCAGGCAAGCCGGGCCAGATAGCAGTTGCGATGCCAGTCGCGACGCGTCGGTGGAAGATGACAATGGCAAGATCGCATCTCGGCAACCGGCAGCTAGTGTCACAGCTCCGATCGGAGAGGGGGGCGTTCCTGGGCCACCGTCCTCGGCCAACTACGCCGAGGACGGTGAAGATCTCCAAGTCCCATCATCCGTTCGACGGCAAGACTGCTCCTCTCAGGCGAACAGTATTGCGGTGTCTCCGGGAGGTTTCATTTGAACCTGCAGAAGGATCAGGCCGCCTTTTCCAGCGTGGCCATGTCGATCACGAAGCGGTAGCGCACGTCGTTCTTCGCCATGCGCTCCCAGGCTTCGTTGACGGTCTTGATGTCGATCACTTCCACGTCGCTGACGATGTTGTGTTCGGCACAGAAGTCCATCATTTCCTGGGTTTCGGCCATGCCGCCGATCGCCGAGCCGGTGATGTGCTTGCGGCCGAACATCATCGCAGCGCCCATCAGCGGCGGGTCCAGCTCGGTCAGCACGCCGACCAGGCACATGGTGGCGTCGCGCTTGAGCAGGCCCATGTACGGGTTGGTGTCGTGGCTTACCGGGATGGTGTTGAGCAGGAAGTCGAAGCTGCCGGCGTGGGCCTGCATCTGCGCCGGATCGCGCGAGACCAGCACTTCATCGGCGCCCAGGCGCTTGGCATCGGCACCCTTTTCCGGGGTGGTGGTGATCATCACCACGGTGGCGCCCATCGCCTTGGCGAACTTCACGCCCATGTGGCCCAGGCCACCCAGGCCGATGATGCCGACCTTCTGGCCGGGGCCCACCTTCCAGTGGCGCAGCGGCGAGTAGGTGGTGATGCCGGCGCACAGCAGCGGCGCGGCGGCCTTGAGGTCCAGCGTGTCGGAGACCTTCACCACGAAGCGCTGCTCGACCACGATGTGGTCCGAGTAACCGCCGAAGGTGGGCTGGCCGTCGCGTTCGGTGCTGTTGTAGGTGTAGCTGGCGCCCTTCTCGCAGTACTGCTCCAGCGATTCGTCACAGGCCGCGCAATGGCGGCACGAGTCGACCATGCAGCCGACGCCGGCGAAGTCGCCGACCTTGAAGGCGGTGACACCGGCGCCGACTTCGGTCACCCGGCCGATGATCTCGTGGCCCGGCACCATCGGGAACTTCGAGTTGCCCCAGTCGTCGCGGGCCTGGTGCAGGTCGGAGTGGCAGATGCCGCTGTACAGAATCTGGATGCGGACGTCGCCAGCGGCGACCGGGCGGCGCTCGAAGGAGAACGGCACCAGCGGGGCGGTCTGGTCGTGGACGGCGTAACCATGGGCGAGGGACATGGGAGATCCTTGGCGGGTTTTGTAGAAAGGCGCTTTACAATACGCCCCGTTCCCGTGCACATACAGTCAGGATATCGGCATGATTCATCAAGTGAAACGGGATAATCATGGCCACTGACAACCTGACCCATCTGGCCGCCTTCGCCGCCGTCGCGCGCCACCGCAGCTTCCGCAAGGCCGGTGCCGAGCTGGCCCTGTCCACCTCGGCGGTGAGCTATGCGATCCGCGCGCTGGAGGAGCGGCTGGGGGTGGGGCTGTTCCATCGCACCACCCGCAGCGTGGCGCTCACCGAGGCCGGCCAGCGCCTGCTCGAACGGCTGCAGCCCGCCCTGCACCAGGTGCATGACGCGCTGGAGGAGATGAACCACTTCCGTGCCGCGCCGGCCGGGCTGCTGCGCATCAATGCCACCCGCGCCGCCGTGCAGACCCAGCTGGGCCCGCGTCTGGCGCGGTTCCTGCAGGCCCATCCGGATGTGCGCATTGAACTGGCGCAGGACGATGGGCTGGTGGATATCGTCGCCAAGGGCTTCGATGCCGGCGTGCGCCTGCACGAGTCGGTGCCCGAAGACATGGTGGCGGTGCCGCTGGGCCCGCCGCTGCGCGGCCTGATCGTGGGCGCGCCGTCCTATGTGCAGCGTCGCGGGATTCCCATGCATCCGCACGACCTGGCGCAGCATGAGTGCGTGCGCTTCCGCTACGCCAGTGGCCATCTGTACAAGTGGCAGTTCGAACGCGACGGCCAGGAACTGGACGTGGACGTACCCGGGCGGCTGACCCTCGGCGACCAGCACACCATCCTGCAGGCCGTGATCGACGGCCTTGGCCTGGCCTACGTGCTGGAAGACTCCGCGCGCCCGTTCCTGGACGATGGCCGCCTGGTGGCGGTGCTGGAAGACTGGAGCGAACCGTTCCCCGGCTTCGTGCTGTATTACCCGCGGCAACGGCAGATGTCGTCGGCGCTGCGCGCGTTCGTGGACATGGTGCGCGACACCACCGCCTAGCCGCGCAGGCGCACGCATTGAGCCACGCCCGCGCCGTATGCTAGCGTCGCTGCGGGCAGGGGGACGTGCCCGCCGAGCAGGCGGCGTTCCATGCGCGCTTCGAGAATGCCGGCGTGATGCGCGATGGCAAGTATGCACTGCCGGTGGTCGCGGTGTCCGGGCAGTCGATTGCACGCCCTTCTTCGTCCAGCGTGGTCTATCGTTACAACGCGCGCTGAGCGCGCCCTTCTTCAGCTTCATGGATTCCGCATGCACACGCTTTCCGATATCGAACAGGCCACCGGCCAGGCCTTTCCGCCGCTCTACCGGCAGCTGGACGCCGAAGGCCGGCTGGGCTTTGGCGGCCCGCACCCGGACTGGTTCAAGGTCGTGTTCCCAAGCCTGCAGGCCGCACCGCCGGTGCTGCTGTATGCGTACGATTACGAGCCGATCCCGCGCGAGCGCCTGCACGAGGCGTGGTCGGACCTGACCGCGGCCGACCACTACAACCCCCTGCGGGCGGACATGCAGCTGCTGCCGTTCGCCGAAACCGGGGCCGGCGATGTGTACTGCTTCTGGACCAACGCACCGGGCTTTGACGAGCCGCCGGTGCTGCTGGTCTGGCACGACGACGACCGCGCCGACCTGCTGGCCGCGAACTACCAGGACTTCCTGTTCCGCAAGATGGTGGAATCGGTGCTGGACCTGGAGGAGTCGCTGCTGGACGACAGCGCGCTGGCCGACAACCTGCAGCGCTGGCTGGACACGCACCGCGCGTGGCTGCGCGCCGACCAGGTGCAGGCATTGGAAACGTGGTTCGGGCAAACCGACGCCATCGCCGACGGCGCACTGCACGAAGACCAGGCCGATGCGCTGATCCGCGAGGTGATCGGGTTCGAGCGCATCAACGAGCGCATTCCCTACGTGCAGGCATGACCGCGGAAATGCCTGCGCCTGCTGCCACACTCAGCGACACGGACTTCCGCCAGCTGGCCGACCATCTGCTGGCGCTGGACGCCGGACGGGTACCGCCAACGTTGCCCCCGCACCTGCGCGCGCACCCGGTGGCGACCCTGGCGGCCGCCGGGCAACTGGACCAGGCGGTGGTGGCCCTGATGGGCGACGTACCCAACCCATGGCGCGGCCTGCTGCTGCGATAGCGGCGCGCGGCGGGCGGTAGAGCCACCCCATGGGTGGCTGCACGCAGCGCGCATATCGAGAAATCAGCCACGCATGGCGTGGCTCTACCGTCGGCCGGGCACAGGTAGAGCCACCCCATGGGTGGCTGCCCGCAGCGCGTATATCGAGAAATCAGCCACGCATGGCGTGGCTCTACCGCCGGCGGGGCACAGGTAGAGCCACCCCATGGGTGGCTACCCGCACGGAATCACCACGCCCGCGCCGGCCCCACGATCAGCGGGCAACCGTGTAATCGGTATACCCCTCTGTCCCACCGCCGTAATACGTGGCCCGATCCGGCACCGCCAGCGCCACGTCGTTCTCCAGCCGCGCCACCAGATCCGGGTTGGCAATGAACGGCTGGCCGAACGCGGCCAGGTCGATGATGCCCTCGTCCACCAGCCGCAGCGCGCGCTCGCGGGTGAGGCTGCCGGCCAGGATCAGGGTGCCACCGTAGCTCTGCTTGAACGTGCGCAGGAACGCCTCGCTCAGCACCGACACACCGCGCGCATGGTTGTCGTTGAGGTGCACGTAGGCCAGCCCGCGCTTGCCCAGTTCCTGTGCCAGGTACAGGTAGGCCGCTTCGTTGCCGACGTACTCGGGCATGTCGAACTGCAGGCTGTTCGGCGCCAGCCGCACGCCCACGCGGTGCGACCCGATCCGCGCGGCCATCGCATCGACGGTCTCCAGGATCAGGCGCGCGCGGTTCTGCAGCGTGCCGCCGTACCCGTCGGTGCGGTCATTGGTGACCGGGTTGAGGAACTGCTCGAACAGGTAGCCGTTGGCCGCATGCAGTTCAATGCCGTCGAAGCCGGCGGCGATCGCGTTGTCGGCGGCACGCGCGAAGTCGTCCACGATGCCGGGCAGTTCGTCGGTGCGCAGCGCCCGCGGCGGGGTCGGATCGGCGTGCCCCCGGCTGCCGTCTTCGTGGTACACGAACGAGGTGTTCTTCGGGTTGCTCGCCACCGGGCGGGTGCCCGCGCTGACCGGCTGGCCGCCGTCAGGCTGCAGCGAGGCGTGCGACATGCGGCCCACGTGCCAGAGCTGGGCGAAGATCGCGCCGTGCTCGTCGTGCACGGCCGCGGTGACCTGCTTCCAACCTTCCACCTGCTCGGCCGACCACATGCCCGGCACGTCGATGTAGCCCTGGCCCTGTGCCGACACCGGGGTGCCTTCGCTGATGATCAGCCCGGCGCTGGCGCGTTGCCGGTAGTACTGCGCGGTGAGCGCGTTGGCCACGCTGCCGGGGTTGCGCGCGCGGGTCATCGGCGCCATCGCGATGCGGTTGCGCAGAGGGGTACCGGCGAGGTCGTAAGGCTGGAAGAGCAGGGCGGTCATGAGGGGGAACTCGTGGGGAGGAAGGCGCCAGCGGCGCGACCCCTTCAAGATAGGGTTGACCTGGAGGTGCATAAAGAACTTCAATTTCCCCGCAAGCGGGACATTGTGTCCCCAATGGAGCGCGGCCATGCTGCCAGTGGAATCGTTGAACGGGCTGGTCACCTTCGTCACCACGGCGCGCTCGGGCACCTTCACCGAAGCCGCCGAGACCCTGGGGATCTCGCGCTCGGCGGTCGGCAAGGCGATCGCGCGGCTGGAAGAGCGGTTGGGCGTGCGGCTGTTCCATCGCACCACGCGGCGCATCTCGCTCACCGCCGATGGCCAAGCGTACTTCGCCTCCTGCGCCGCCGCGCTGGAAGAGATCGCCTCGGCCGAGGCCTGCCTGGGGTCGGCCTCGCATCTGCCTGCCGGGCGCCTGCGCATCGACATGCCGTCTTCGTTCGGCCGGTTGATGATCCTGCCGGTGCTGCTGCGCATCTGTGCCGACCACCCCGAACTGCAGCTCACCCTGACCTTCACCGACCACTTCGTGGACCCGGTCGAAGAAGGCATCGACCTGCTGATCCGCTTTGGTGGGCTGGACCAGGCCCAGCACCTGGTGGCGCGACGGCTGGGCTGCCAGCGACTGATCACCTGCGCAGCGCCGGACTACCTGGACAAGCACGGCACCCCCGTCACTGTCGACGACCTGCATGCCCACCGCAGCATCGTCGGCTACCGCTACGGCCAGCCGGTGGCGTGGCGGATCGGCGAGGACGATGCGCAGGCGCGCTTCATTCCCAGTGGCACCCACCAGCTCAACGATGGCGACGCGGTGATCGAAGCCGCCCTGGCCGGGCTGGGCATCTGCCAGATGCCGCACTTCCTGGTCAAACAGCACCTGCAGACGGGCGCGCTGCAGCAGGTGCTGGGGCAGTGCATGCAGCATCACGTGGAGATCCACGCGTTGTGGCCGCAGACCCGCCACCTGCGGCCGAAGGTGCGTTACGTGGTGGATGAACTGACGCGGCTGGCCGACGCGGGCGCGTTCGACTGAGCCGGGCGCACGTCCACGTCGGTTGCCAGTGCCGCGCAGCGCAGGCCATCATCGGTGGCACCCACCATGGACGGGAATGGCAATGCACGGGATACACGCAGTGATGAGCACGGCGGGGCGCGGGCTGCTGGCGCTGCTGCTGGGGGCGCCGGTTGCGCAGGCCGGTGAGGCTGCAGGCGGCGAGCCCATCTACATCGAATTCCTGTGGGCCAGGACACCGGCCGGCGCGCTGGCCCGGCAACAGACGCGGCAGTTCGTCCTTGAAGGTGGACCCGTGCACCAGGTGTGCGTTGCGGCGAATGCGGACGATACCGATGTGCAGGGCCTGACCCTGGCGATCCGCGATGCAGCGGGCACGGAGGTGTCCCGCAGCACCCATGCCGACTATCGCGGCCGCAAGCAGTGTTTTCCCGCGCCGCTGGGCCACGATGGCGCGCCCGGGCAATGGACGGTGGATACCTGGCTGGGCGATGGACGCCATGCCAGTGCCACCGTGCGGGTGGATCGCCGGCTTGACGATTCCCCGTACATGCGCGACCCCGCCATCGCCTATGTCTACGGCCGCCCCAACTACGATGCGGACATACCGCCAGCGGAATGGGTAGGGCGGGTGGAATGGCAGATGGACGTGGACCCGCAGGGCCGCGTCACCCACGTGGACATCATCGCCGCCGAGGGCGTGGGCACGCGCCTGCGCGACCGCGCCATCGCCGCCGGCTACATCAGCCTGTTTCCGCCCGATGCCTCGCGCACGGATTCCCCGCTGCGCGCGCGGCGTGCATTGTCCTTCGCTGCGGAATGACCTCTGAGGATGTATGCAGCATGATCAACGTGATTCATCGCATCACCGGAACGCTGTTCGGCCTGCTGTGCATGAGCGCGGCAAGTGCGTTGCCGCTGCAGGAGCACCTGACCGTATCCCGCGTGGACGGCACGCCTATCGACGTGCAGCTGCACCGGCCCGCAGCGGCGGGAAAGATCCCGTTGCTGGTCTTCATCGACGGTTCGCTGTGCATTCCGTCCGCGCTCAACGACAGCGTGGGTTGGCTGCAGCAACAGCTAGACGGTAGCCATCCTTTCGCCTTGGCCGTGGTCGAAAAGCCCGGCCCCGTCGATCCGCCGCGCAATCCCGGCGGCGGCATCGACATCGGGCCGGACTTCCGCTGCAGCGATGCCTTCCGCCAGCACTACACCCTCGATCAACGTGTCATCGATCACCTGCGCGCGCTGCAGTACCTGCACCGCCATGCACCCTGGTGGAACGGCGAGCTGTGGATCTGGGGATTCTCCGATGGCGGCCGGATCGGTGCGCAGCTGGCCGCATACGCGCCGCAGACCAGGGCGGTGGCACTCATCGGGTTCGGCGGCGGGGTGCCGATGGCGGAGTCGATGCAGGACATGGTGTGCGCAGCCAACGGCGCGCCAACGACGTGCCGCCAGGAACTGCGTGCCAGGATGGATGCCATCCGCGCCGAGCCGGTGCCGGGCAAGGACTGGATGGGCGAGGCCAATACGTTCGCCGTCTGGGCCAATCGCCTGGACGCGGTGGAGGCCAACATCCTGCGTGATCTGCGTGCCCCGTTGCTGGTGGTGCACGGTGAGCGCGATGGCTCGGTGCCGGTGGCATCGGCGCGGCAGCTGGCCGCGGCGATGCAGGGGGCAGGCGTTCCCTTCCGCTACGTGGAGGTGGCCGGCATGCGGCATAGCCTGTGGAGTACGCCCACCGAGGCGCAGGCGCTTGAGCTGCACCGGGACGTGCTGGACTGGCTGCGCGGCACGCCCGCTATTGAGGACGGCAGCGAAGGGTAGGGCGTTCTTCCAGCTCAGCCGAACCGCGCTGCCAACTGCGGCACCAGTGCCTCCACGTCGCCATCGACGTCGTCCCACGGCGCATCGATATCGGCGGCGTAGTGGAGGGTCGCCACAAGCGCGGCGTGGTCGGCGGCACTGGGCGCGTGCGCACGCATCGCCTCGGCGAGGGCCACGTGGTCCGGCGCCATGCCCATGCGCTGGAACCAGGCATTGGCGCCCACCACGAGCATGCCTGCACCCTCGGCCGGCGTGGCGCCCAGCGGATGGGTGGCCAGGGAGTCGGGGTCGCGCAGGGCGGCGAGGAAACATGCCTGACCCTGCCCGACCAGCCAGCCGCGAAAGTAGTCGAAGCCGTCGTCGCTGCAGCCGTCGGTGATGATGTACGCCGCGGCCCACAACCGGCTCTTGTACGAGAGTGCATGGTAAAGGTCGAAGTACCCGCACCAGCGCAGGATCGCCTCGGCGTCCTGCGTGGCCAGCCGGCGGGTCAGCAGGGCGGGCATCGCGCCGGGCGACGGGGCGTCCTGCCGGGCCTGCTCGATGAGGGTCCAGAATGCGTGGCGGTCCATGCGGGTGGTTCACGATGGGAAGCCCCGTTCTAGCCGATGCCCTGCGCCAAGGCAACCGCGCGCTGACGGCAGAGTCCGGTTGTGTATACTATCCCCCAGTATAGTTCTCTGGTCGTTCGCCCGTGCCCCACTCCCCGGAAGAAAAGAAGAAGGTCCTGGCCCGCGTGCGCCGCATCCGCGGCCAGTGCGATGCGCTGGACCGGGCGCTGGAGGGCGGGGCCGACTGCGCGCCGGTGCTGCAGCAGATCGCGGCGATCCGCGGTGCGGTCAACGGGCTGATGTCCGAAGTGATGGAAGCCCACCTGCGTGAAGAATTCGGCCAGCCGGCGCAGTCCGATGCGCAGCGCGCCGAGCGTGTGCGCGACATGAGCGCGCTGATCCGTTCCTACCTGAAATAAGCGCGCGGGCACCCGCGCGCGCACCTGTCTTGTTCCTTGCCTTGGAGAGTTTTCGATGAAATCCCGTGCCGCTGTAGCGTTTGGTCCCGGCCAGCCGTTGAAGATCGTCGAGATCGACGTCGCCCCGCCGAAGAAGGGCGAAGTGCTGGTCAAGATCACCCATACCGGTGTCTGCCATACCGATGCGTTCACCCTGTCCGGCGATGATCCGGAAGGCCTGTTCCCGGCGGTGCTGGGCCATGAAGGCGCCGGCATCGTGGTGGAAGTGGGCGAGGGCGTCACCAGCGTCGCCCCGGGCGACCATGTCATTCCGCTGTATACCGCCGAGTGCGGTGAGTGCCTGTTCTGTACCTCAGGCAAGACCAACCTGTGCGTGGCCGTGCGCGCCACCCAGGGCAAGGGCGTGATGCCCGATGGCACCACCCGCTTCAGCTACAACGGCGAGCCGATTTACCACTACATGGGCTGCTCCACCTTCAGCGAGTACACGGTGGTGGCCGAGGTCTCGCTGGCCAGGATCAACCCCGAGGCGAACCCGGAACACGTGTGCCTGCTGGGCTGCGGCGTCACCACCGGCATCGGCGCGGTGCACAACACCGCCAAGGTGCAGGAAGGCGATTCGGTGGCCGTGTTCGGGCTGGGCGGCATCGGCCTGGCGGTGATCCAGGGCGCGCGCCAGGCCAAGGCCGGTCGCATCTTCGCCATCGACACCAACCCGTCCAAGTTCGACCTGGCCAGGCAGTTCGGTGCCACCGACTGCATCAACCCGAAGGACTTCGACACGCCGATCCAGCAGGTGATCGTGGAGATGACCACCTGGGGCGTGGACCACACCTTCGAGTGCATCGGCAACGTCAACGTGATGCGTGCGGCCCTGGAATGCGCGCACCGTGGGTGGGGCCAGTCGGTGATCATCGGCGTGGCCGGCTCGGGCCAGGAAATCTCGACCCGTCCGTTCCAGCTGGTCACCGGCCGCTCGTGGAAGGGCACCGCGTTCGGCGGCGTGAAGGGCCGCAGCCAGCTGCCGGGCATGGTCGAAGACGCCATGAAGGGCGACATCGAACTGGCGCCGTTCGTCACCCACACCATGGACCTGGAGCAGATCAACGAGGCCTTCGAGCTGATGCACGAAGGCAAGTCGATCCGCTCGGTGGTGCATTACTGAGCCGCACATGGGCCTGACCGACTTCTGGATGCGACGCACCGCCCCCGCGCTGACGGCACGCGACGCGCTGGTCGCTCAGATCGAGCAGGCCCTGCGCGATCTGGGCTGGCTGCAGGGGCCGGTGGGCGCGCCGCGCCACGTCGATTCGCCGTTCGGCATCGATGAGATGCCGTTCGAGCATTGGCTGGTGCAGGTGTTTTTGCCGCGCCTGCATGAAGCGCGCCGTGACGGGCAATGGCCGCCGCAGAGCCAGGTATCGGTGGCGGCGGTGCGCAACCTGGATGGCCAGGACGAGTGCCAGCCCCTGCTGCACCTGCTGGCGCAGCTGGACCACGACATCAACACCGGCGGCGCGCCTGCGCGCAACCGCCCCTGAAGGAATTCCCATGGAACGCATCGAACATCGCGCCGCCTTCGGCGGTTGGCAGGACGTGTACCAGCACCGCTCGCAGGTGCTGGGCTGTGACATGAAGGTGGCGGTGTACCTGCCGCCGCAGGCGGCTACGCAGAAACTGCCGGTGCTGTACTGGCTGAGCGGGCTGACCTGCACCGAGCAGAACTTCATCACCAAGGCGGGCGCGCAACGCTACGCGGCCGAGCACGGGGTGATCCTGGTGGCGCCGGACACCAGCCCGCGCGGGGACGACGTTGCCGACGCCGACGGCTACGACCTGGGCAAGGGCGCAGGTTTTTACCTCAACGCCACCGAGCAGCCGTGGGCCGCGCACTACCGCATGTACGACTACATCGTGGACGAACTGCCGGCGCTGGTGGAAGCCCACCTGCCGGCAAGCGATGCGCGCAGCATCAGCGGGCATTCGATGGGCGGCCACGGCGCCCTGGTGATCGCGCTGAAGAACCCTGGCCGCTACCGCAGCGTGTCGGCGTTCTCGCCGATCGTGGCGCCCACCCGCGTGCCGTGGGGCCAGAAGGCGTTCACCGCGTACCTGGGCGAAGACCGCAGCGGCTGGGCGGCGTGGGACGCCAGCGAACTGGTGGCCACCGCCGAAGAAAAGTTGCCGCTGCTGGTGGACCAAGGCGGTGGCGACGAATTCCTGGACACCCAGCTGCAGCCGCAGTGGCTGCAGGCCGCCTGCACCGCCGCCGGCCACCCGCTGCAGTTGCGCCTGCAGCCCGGCTACGACCACAGCTATTACTTCATCAGCACGTTCATCGGCGACCACATCGCGCACCACGCCAAGGCGCTGCACGCCTGACCGTAGAGCCGACCGTGGGTCGGCTGCACGCATCAACGCACCGAAGCTAGAGCCACCCCACGGGTGGCTGCAAGCATCAACCCCCCGAAGGTAGAGCCACCCCATGGGTGGCTGCACGCATCAACCCCCCGAAGGTAGAGCCACCCCATGGGTGGCTGCACGCATCAGCCCCCGACGGTAGAGCCACCCCATGGGTGGCTGCAAGCATCAATCCATCGCCGGTAAAGCCGACCGTTGGTCGGCTGCGCACGGTGCCCGAACGACGGGCAGCCACCCATGGGGTGGCTCTACCCGCGGCGCGATCAGTCCTCGTCTTCTTCCGCGGCCTCGCGACCCTGCTGGCGGATCAGCGCTTCTTCGCGCGCATCGTTGATGGCGTGGCGCACGCTGTCCAGGTCGATCGTGGTTTCGTCGTGCACGAAGGTGCCGGTGAGCGGGCTGTCGGGCAGCAGGTCGCCGGCTTCGAACAACGCCCACATTTCCTCGCCATACCAGCTGTCCAGCAGCTCCGGCGCGAAACGCCCGAGGTAGGCCGTGAGGTTGTTGACGTCACGCAGCAGCATGCTGCGGGCGGCGTTGTTGCCGCCGGCGCTGACCACCTGCGGGAAATCGATCACCACCGGGCCGTCCGGGCCGACCAGCACGTTGTACGGCGACAGATCGCCGTGGATCAGCCCGCAGCACAGCATGCGCACCACCTGGCGGACCAGGGTCTGGTGGAACGCGCGGGCCTGGTCGGCCTCCAGCTCCACTTCGCCCAGGCGCGCGGCGGAGAAGCCGTCGGCGTCGGTTACCAGCTCCATCACCAGCACGCCGTGGTAGTAGCCATGCGGCTCGGGCACGCGCACGCCGGCGTCGCGCAGCTGGTACAGCGCGTCCACTTCGGTGTTCTTCCAAGCCGTTTCCTGCTGCTTGCGACCGTACTTGCTGGCCTTGCCCACCGCACGCGCTTCACGGCTGCCGCGTACCTTGCGGCCTTCCTGGTACTGCACGCGCTGCTGGAAGCTGCGTTGCGCCATGTCCTTGTAGACCTTGGCACAGCGCACGTCGTCACCGCTGCGGACCACGTACACGGCCGCTTCCTTGCCGCTCTTGAGCGGGCGCAACACTTCATCGATCACGCCGTCGTCGATCAGCGCCTGCAAGCCTTGGGGGGTCTTCACGGAATCTCGGGTATGCGGCCGGCGCCAATGCGCCGGCCTGAAAGGGGGAGGGATTTTCGCATCTTCGGGGCGGGCCGGCCATCGGCGGCTGTTCAAGCGGGCCGGCGCACCCCCGGACGGGCTCAGGGCAGCCGCTGCTCGCCGCGCAGCACCGGGTAGGGATTCAGCGAGGCGCCCTTCCACCATTGCTTTTCCGGGCCCAGGGTATGGATCTCGAAATGCAGGTGCGGGGCCTCCGGGCTGGCATTGCCGGTGCTGCCGACGTAGCCGATGACCTGGCCACGGGTGACGGTCTGCTTCTCGGCCAGGCCATCGGCATAGCGCTCAAGGTGGGCGTAGTAGTAGCAATACCGCCCGCCGGGCTCGAACTGGTACACCGTGAGCCCGCCGCGATCGCTGTTGAACAGCTTCTCGATGGTGCCATCGGCCACCGCCAGCACCGGGGTGCCGGCCGGCGCCAGGATGTCGATGGCATCGTGCACGCGGCCTTCGCTGCGGGCGTCGGTGAAGGTGTCCTGCAGCTGGGCGGCGGTGACGCCCTGTACCGGAAGCAACAGCGCGTTGCCGTCTGCCGGCGTGGACACTGCCGCGGCCGGCGATGGGGCCGGCGGCGTTGCCGGGGCCGCACTGCTGGCCATGGCGGCCGGCGCGGCCCGGCTGGGGGCCGCCAACGTGGCCGGGTCGGCCGGGGCGGGCACCGGCATCGCGGGCGTGGCATCGGCACCCGCCCGCGGGCCGTTCACCACCGGGCCCAGCCACCACCAGCCGGCGATCCCGACCACCAGTCCCAGCGCCAGCAGCTTGGTCAGTTTCATCCGGTTACTCCTGCATCACCACCGGCACCGATGCGTCCACCGCGTCAGCCACCTGCAGCGCGTCCCAGTTGGTCATGCGCACGCAGCCGTGCGATTCGGTCTTGCCCACGTGGCCCGGCTCGGGCGTGCCGTGCAGGCCGTAGTGCGGCTTGGAGATGTCGATCCAGACCCGGCCCACCGGGTTGTTCGGACCCGGCGGTAGCAGCGCCTTGCTTTCCTTCTTGCTGGCATCCCAGAACAGCTTCGGGTTGTAGTGGAAGGTCGGGTCGCGCGAGATGCCCAGGATCTTCCACTTACCGATCGGCAGCGGGTCGTGCTTGCTGCCCGACGACACCGGGAACTGTGCGTAGACCTTGCCCTGCGCGTCGTACAGGCGCAGCGTGGAATCGGATTTGTCGATCACCAGTTTGGCGGCCTTGGGCAACGTGCCCGGTGCGATGTTGGGCACCTGGATCTCGCTGCCGGCCTTGGCCAGGTCCACGCCGGGGTTGAGTGCGCGCAGCAGCTCCGGCGACGCGTGGAAGCGCTCGCCCAGCGCTTCCTCCACCGATGCGTAACCAAGGGCCTTCAGTTTGGCCTGCTCGGCCGGCTTCTTCGGAATCGGCGCGAACGGGCCGGCCACGTCCTCGGCGGTGAGCGTGTAGCGCGCCAGCACCGGGGTGGCGTCCGGCTGTAGCGCCTGCCAGGTGGCGTCATCGAGCTCGCCGGTGACCTTGAGGCCGCGAGCGGCCTGGAAGCCGGCCACCGCGCGCTTCTGGTTGGAGCCGGTCAGGCCATCGATCTGGCCCGGCGAGAAATGCGCACGATCCAGCAGTACCTGCGCGTGCAGGTCCGAACGCGGGCCGGTGGCGGGTGTGCGGCTTTCGGCAACCGGTGCCGGCAGGGCAGCCGGTTGCTGGGCAAATGCGGGCGTAGCGCTGGCAAGGGCCAGCACCAGCAGCGAAACGGTGGCAGTGGGGCGCAACGGCATTGAATACTCCAGGGCAGGCTCACCTGCACCATGCCGCAGCGGTGTGCACGGCTGTCGTGAAAACGCTGACGCGCAGCTGAGCGCAGCACCGCCGCCGGGCGCGTGCAGAGGCTGTGAAGTGATGCGTACCGCTGCACCGGGTGCACCGCAAAGGCGGTATCGTTGGACCACATCGCATCCGGGCGGGGATGGCATGGCAGCTGTGTTGGCGGCGTTGTACATCGTGTGCCACGGATTGGCCCTGGTGCTGTTGCCGGGCCATGCGCAGGCGGTGTCGTTTTCGTTCCTGATCGGTGCGCCGGTGCTGGCGGCCCTGGCCTGCGCGTGGCGGATGCTCCACAGCGAAGCGCGGGTGGGGTGGCTGGCCTTGAGTGTCGGCATGTTGCTGTGGGCTGGTGGCATGGCGCTGAACATGTACCAGGACATCGGCCTGGGCGCGCCCGATACCACCCCCGGGGTGAGCATGCTGTTGTACGTGCTGTACGGGGTGCCGTTGACGTTCGCGATGGCCCATCCGCGCCATGAGCCGTGGTACCTGGTGGTCATCGACGGCGCGCTGGCGCTGCTGCTGGGCTACCTGTTCTTCGTGCACACCTTCTCGTTCGCCACGATGAGCGATGCCCCCGAGCAGGGCGTCAACAGCCTGCGGCTGATGTTCGACATCGAAAACCTGTTCATCGCCGCCTTCGCGCTGGTGCGTTACCTGGCCAGCGAGGATGCATCGCGGCGCATCTTCTTCCGCGCTCTCGCCGCCTTCGCGTGGGTGTACATGGGCGTGGCCGCCTACATCAACCACGTCGCCACCGAGGCCAACTACGGGGGGCTGGTCGATCTGGTCATCGACCTCCCGTTCCTGCTGCTGGCGTGCCTGGCGCTGCGCCGTGGTGATGCGGTGGCCATGGACACGCCGCGCCGCCTGGCCCTGGCCGTGCGTGCCGGCAGCCCGTTGATCCTGCCGGCGGCACTGCTGGTGGTGTCGGCCTTGATGGTGAGGTCACACCCGCACCTGGCGGTGGTCGGTTTCGCGTTGGCCACGCTGGGCTCGGGCCTGCGCGGGGTGGTGATGCAGGTGCGGGCGATGGAACGCCAGGACCAGCTGGACGTGCTGGCGCGGGTGGATGCACTGACCGGTGTGGCCAACCGCCGTCAGTTCGACCAGGTGCTGCAGAGCGAGTGGAGTCGTGCGCGACGCAGTGGCCAGGGCATGGCGCTGCTGATGGTGGACATCGACCATTTCAAGGAATTCAACGACCGCTTCGGCCACCCGCTGGGCGACGCCTGCCTGCGTGCCGTGGCCACCGCACTGTCGGGATGCGCCACCCGTGGCAGCGACGTGGTGGCCCGCTATGGCGGCGAGGAGTTTGCGGTGGTGGTGTCAGGCACCACCCGCGACGGCGCGCTGGCCCTGGCCGAGACCATGCGCCTGGCGGTGGAGCGGTTACGCCTAGCCACCACCGATCCGGTCGGCAGCGTAGGTGTCACCATCAGCATCGGGGTGGCGCACGTGGCACTGATCGCGTCGGCCGACCCCAGCGCGTTGCTGGCCGCGACCGATGCCGCGTTGTACGAGGCCAAGCGCGCCGGCCGCAACCGCGTGGTGGAAGGCCGGCTGCCGGAGGCGCGTTGACCGCGTTGGAGGCACATCCCGTTCCCGTCAGCCGCGCACCCATGCCGCCGGATCGAGCAGGCGCAGGCCCACCGGTGACAGCGTGGTCAGGCGCAGGCCAAGGTCGGCCTGGCGTGCGGCCTGGGCACACTGCGCCAGCTGGTCGCGCAGCGCCACCGTGGCATCGCCGTCGTGGTGTGCACGCGGGCGCGGATGGCGCCATTGCGACAGCCGACGCACACAGGCCAGCAGGTCCAGTTCGGTGGCGCCAATGAACGGTGAGCCGGGTTTCAGCAGCTCGATCGGCGCGTGGCCGGTGCGCAGCAGCGGCACCAACGTAGTGAAGGCGCCGATGCCATCGGCATCCAGGCCAAGGCCGCCCAGCAGGGCGACGGCGTCGTCGCGGGTCGCGGGGTCGGCCACGCGGCGCAGCGCGCACAGAAGGCGCTGCTCGACGGCGTTGCAGCGCTGGCCGATCGACTGGTAGCTGACCCGGGTGGGGGAGGCGGGGGTGCGGTGGGGCATGGGTGACCTGCGAAGGTGTCAGGGAACGGCGTCGCGGACCTCGACCAGCACCGGGCACGGGGCGTGGTCGATGGTCCATTGGCCGACGGAACGCTCGAACAGCCGCTCCATCCGGGAAAGATGCCGGTGGCCGATGACAATCAGGTCGCAGTCGTGCTGGCGGGCGTAATCGCACAGCACCTGGGCCGGTTCCCCGGCCGGGTGGCTGGCCACGCCATCGATGCCGCGCTCGCGCAGCTGGTCCAGCGCGGTGGTCAGCAGCTGCACGGCCTGATGGCGCTGGTCGTCCGCGGCCACGTACTCGGTGCGGTCGGCACGCGGCGCATCGTCGGCCAGCGCAAAGGCCGGGTCCAGCACGCACAGCAGGTGCAGGCGGGTGTGCGGGGTGGCCAGTGACGCGGCCAGTGCCAGCACCTGGGCGTGCTGGGGGCCGCCGTCGATGGCGACCAGAACGGTGGTGAACATGCGGCATCTCGCAGGGGGGACGGGGATGGTCGCGCAAAGCACCCCGCACACCCATGCCGTGCGCCGCAGGCATGGATTGCGCCAAACGCACGAATTCTGGAATTGGCATGCCGTAAAGTGACTGCCATCCTCCCTGTGTGCCGCCGCCATGCCCGACCTGAACCTGCTGCTTGCCCTGGACGTGCTGATCGAGGAGGGCAGCGTGGTCGGTGCCGCGCGGCGGATGAACCTGAGCGCGCCGGCGATGAGCCGCACCCTGGGCCGCATCCGCGAGGCGGTGGGCGACCCGGTGCTGGTGCGCTCGGGCCGGGGGCTGGCGCCCACCCCACGCGCGCTGCAGCTGCGCGAGCAGGTGCGTGAGGTGATCGAACAGGCGCACCTGGTGTTCAACGCTGGCCGCGAGGTCGACATGCTGACCCTGGAGCGCACCTTCAGCATCCGCGCCAACGATGTGTTCGTGGGTACCTACGGCGGCCGCATGCGCGAGCTGTTCCAGGCCCAGGCACCGCGCGCGGTACTGCGCTTCGTGCCCGAAGGGGACGGCGATGACGATGCCATGCAGCAGGGTCGCATCGACCTGCACATCAGCACCGCCGGCAAGCATGGCGCCGATACCAAGGTGCAGAACCTGTTCAGTACCTCGTTCTTCGGGGCCGCGCGCGAGGACCACCCGCTGTTTGCCGAGGAGATCACCGTGCAGCGCTTCGTTGCCTACGACCACATCGCGGTGTCGCGGCGCGGCCGCCCGCACGGGCCGATCGACGATTACCTGACCACGCAGGGCCTGCAGCGCCGGGTGGCGCAGATCATGCCCACCTTCCATTCGGCGATCTTCGCCGCGGCCGACTCGGACCTGATTCTGCCGCAGATGCCGAGCGTGATGCTGGGCCGGCTGGAACGGCTGGGCGTGCCGCTGCGGCTGTTCGAACTGCCGATTCCGGTCAGCACGGCCGTTGTGGTGCAGGCATGGCACCCGCGCCTGGACAGCGACCTGGCGCATCGTTGGCTGCGCCGCAGCATCAAGGCCCTGTGCGACGCACAGTCAGGCCTGGCCTGAGTCCGGGCACGCGCCCATGGCGCGCCGGGTGACGATCGAGGCGTGCGCCTGATGCACTCGTGGATTGGCCGGCGCAGCATTTTTCGCAGCATGCGCGCTGCCTAGACTGCCGCTCCCCGTCGTGGAGTGGTTGCCATGTTCCTGCTGTATGCCGTGCACCGTGCCGTTGCTGGCGGTGCACGATGACTGCGCTGAGCGCACCCGTGCCGGCCACCGCTGCACCCGCCGCGCCGGCGTCGCCTCCGCAGGCTGTGCTGAGCCCGCGCCTGGCAGTGGGCCTGTGCGGGGTGCTGCTGGCGGTGCTGATCTCGGGCATCAACGAAAACGTCACCAAGGTCGCGCTGGCCGATATCCGCGGTGCGATGGGTTTCAGCGTCGACCAGGGCAGCTGGATCGTGGCGGTGTACACGGCGATGTCGGTCAGTGCGATGGCGTTCGCGCCATGGTGTGCGGTGACGTTCTCGCTGCGTCGCTTCGCGATGTGCATGATCGGCGCCTTCATGTTGCTGGGCGTGCTGTGCCCGCTGGCCCCGGACCTGCCTTCCTTTCTGATCCTGCGCGCGCTGCAGGGCCTGGCCGGCGGCGCGTTGCCGCCGCTGCTGATGAGCGTGGCGCTGCGCTTCCTGCCACCGGGCATCAAGTTGTACGGCTTGGCCGGCTACGCACTGACCGCCACGTTCGGACCCAGCCTGGGCACGCCGATGGCGGCACTGTGGGTGGAGTACGTGGGCTGGCACTGGGCGTTCTGGCAGATCGTGCCGTGGTGCATCGCGGCCATCGCCATGGTTGGCTGGGGCCTGCCGCAGGATCCGCTGCGGCTGGAGCGGTTTGCACAGTTCAACGGGTTGGGCCTGGCGTTGGGCCTGCCGGCGCTGGTGATGCTGGTGCTGGGGCTGGTGCAGGGGCCGCGGCTTGACTGGTTCGCCTCGCCGCTGATCTGTACGCTGCTGGGCGGCGGCAGCGGACTGCTGGTGCTGTTCCTCTACAACGAATGGTCGCACCCGCTGCCGTTCTTCAAGCTGCAGCTGCTGGCCAACCGCAACCTCACTTACGCGCTGATCACCCTGGGCGGGGTGCTGTTCGTGCTGCTGGCGGTGATCCTGATTCCCTCCAGCTTCCTGGCCCAGGTGCAGGGCTACCGGCCGCTGCAGACCGCGCCGCTGATGCTGTGGGTGGCCCTTCCGCAGCTGCTGGCCCTGCCGTTGGTGGCCACGCTGCTCAACCAGCGCCGGGTGGACTGCCGCTGGGTGCAGGCCACCGGGTTGGCGTTGCTGGCGCTGGCCTGTTGGCTGGGCAGCCACCTGGGCACCGACTGGAACCGCGACAACTTCGTGCTGCTGCAACTGGTGCAGATCTTCGCCCAGCCGATGGCGGTGCTGCCGCTGTTGCTGCTGGCCACCGGCAGCCTGGCGCCGGCCGATGGCCCGTTCGCCTCGGCCTGGTTCAACACGGTCAAGGGCTTTGCCGCCGTGCTGGCCGGGGGCGTGCTTGAGGTGGTGACCACCGCGCGCAACCACCTGCATTCCACTGCGCTGGTGGACCGCCTGGGCAACGCGCCGTGGCTGGACGCCGCCGCCTCGCCGTCGCTGGGCGCGCGCCTGCATGCGCAGGTGGTCGCGCTGACCGCTGCCGATCTCTACCTGCTGGTTGCCGTGGTCGCTGTCGCGTTGATCGCGCTGATTCCATGGCTGCCCACCCGCATCTTCCCGCCACGCGCCGTGGCTTGAACTCCAGGATCTTCCCCATGACCGACACCCGAAAACACGTCCCCTTCGTCATCGCCGCAGGCGTGCTGGTGCTTGCCGTCGGCGGCTGGCTGCTGCTGCGCGACGGCCGCCACCAGCGCACCAACAATGCGTATGTCACCGCTGATTTCACCGTGGTGGCGCCCAAGGTGGCCGGCTTCGTCAGCGAGGTGCGCGTGGCCGACAACCAGCCGGTCAAGGCCGGCGACGTGCTGGCCCGCATCGATGACCGCGACTACCAGGTGGCCCTGACCGCCGCGCGTGCCGACCTGGCCAATGCCCGTGCGCAGCTGGCCAATGCGCAGGCCGCGCTGGCCCAGCAGGATTCATTGATCGACCAGGCGCGCGCCACGCTGGATGTGAGCCAGTCCGAACTGACCCTGACCCAGGCCGACCAGCAGCGGTACGGCGCGCTGGCCCGCGACGGTGCCGGTACCGTGCAGAACGCGCAGCAGGCACAGTCGCGCCAGGCCGTGGCCAGCGCGCACCTGCACCAGGGGCGGGCGGCGCTGCTGACCGCACGCCAGCGCACCGGCATTCTCACTGCTGGCGTGCAGGCCGCGCAGGCGGCGGTGCAACGCGCCGAAGCGGCGCAGGCGCGGGCCGAACTGGACCTGTCGCACACCGAACTGCGCGCGCCGATCGACGGCGTGGTCGGCCGTCGCGCGATCCGCGTGGGCGCCTACCTCACCCCGGGCACGGCGGTGCTGGCGGTGGTGCCACTGCAGCAGGCGTTCGTGGTGGCCAACTTCCAGGAAACCCAGCTCACCCGCATGCACGCCGGGCAGGTGGTGGACCTGCAGGTGGACATGTTCCCCGGCCAGCCGTTGCGCGGCCACATCGACAGCATCGCCCCAGCCACGGGCGTGACCTTCGCGGCGGTGGCCCCGGAAAACGCCACCGGCAACTTCACCAAGGTGGTGCAGCGGGTGCCGGTGAAGATCGTGCTCGACAAGGACCAGCCGTTGCTCGGCCAGCTGCGCGCGGGCATGTCGGTGGAGGCCAGCGTCGACCTGGACAGCGGCCATCGCGGCCTGGAAGGAGAGGGCGCATGACCGGCAAGGCCACGTGGCGTGTGTTTCCGCTGGGTCTGCTATGTGTGGCGTTGACGGCCTGCACGCTGGGTCCCGACTTCGTGCGCCCGACCGCGCAGCTGCCCGCCGGGTGGCAGGGCGCTGCGGTCAGCGCGGACGCCCTGGCCAGCGATGCACAGTGGTGGGCCGGCTTCGAGGATCCCACCCTGGCCGCGTTGGCCGCGCAGGCGCTGCAGGCCAACCTGGACATCCAGCTGGCCGCCAACCGCGTGCAGCAGAGCCGTGCCGCGCGCGGCATCGTCGCGGCCGACCGCGCGCCCGCGGTGAGTGCCAGCGCCAGCGGCGTACGGGCACGCAACAGCGAAGTGGGCCTCAACGATCCGTCCGGCAACGGCGGGCGGGAGGATTACGGCCTGTTCCAGGCTGGTATCGGCATGAGCTGGGAGCTGGACCTGTGGGGCCGCGTGCGGCGCCAGGTGGAGGCAGCCGACGCGCGCATCCAGATCGCCGATGAGGACGCCCATGCGGTGCAGACCGCCGTGCTGGCCGAAACCGCGCGCGACTACCTGCAGCTGCGTGCGACCCGCCAGCTGCTGGCCATTACCGAGGACAACCTGCGCATTGCACGCGACATCGCGCGATTGACCCGCGTGCGCCAAACGCAGGGCGTGGCCAGCACCCTGCAGGTGGCCAGTGCCGCCGCCCAGGTGGCAGCGCTGGAGGCGCGCCTGGTGCCGTTGCGGCACCGTGACGCGCAGCTACGTAATGCTTTGGCGATGCTGCTGGCCCAACCTCCGCAGGCGCTGGATGCGCGCTTGGCCGACATCCGCCGCGACTGGCCGGCATTGCCCGCCATGGCCACCGGACTGCCCAGCGAACTGGCCGAGCGCCGCCCGGACATCCGGCGCGCCGAGGCAGCCCTGCATGCGGCCACTGCCTCGATCGGCGTGGCCAAGGCCAGCTTCCTGCCACGGATCACCCTCAACGGCGACATCGGCTACCAATCGCAGCAACTGGATGAACTGGACGGTTGGAACGCGCATCGCTTCAGCGTCGGACCGTCGATCAGCCTGCCGATCTTCCAGGGCGGCCGGCTCAAGGCCAACCTCGCGGTGAGCCGGCTGCAGCAGCAACAGGCGGCGCTGCAGTTCCAGCGCACCGTGCTGCAGGCCTGGCACGAAGTAGACGATGCGATCGATGGCTACGCCGCCGAGCAACAGCGCGGGGCCGCGCTGCAGGTTGCGGTGGACCAGAGCGAACGCGCGCTGGACGCGGCGCGGCGCCAGTACCAGGCGGGCGTGGTGGACATGCTGGATGTGCTCACCACGCAGCGCATCGCGCTGGACAACCAGGCGGCGCTGGCCAACAGCCAGGCTACGGCCGCCATCGCCCGCGTGGAACTGTACCGCGCGCTGGGCGGTGGCTGGCACGACACCCGGTAGCGCCGGCCGCCGGCCGGCAACCCGCGATGTCGCAACACAAGGTAGTGCCGGCCGCTGGCCGGCAACCCGCGATGTCGCAACACACGGTAGTGCCGGCCGCTGGCCGGCAATCCTCCCTCAACGCACGTCGCGCAGTTCCCAGTGGTGCCCGGCCAGCATGCGCAGGCGCTGCTTGAACACATCGCTGTCGATGCGGGTGGTGGCCACCAGGTTGATGCGCAGGTCGTCCTGCGCGCCGGTCACGGTGGCGTCCGGGTCGGTGGCGCCCCACTGCGACTCGACCGCATCCGGGTCGGGCTGCTTGGCGCGCCACTTCTCGAACAGGGTGGTGCTGCGCAGGGCGTCCTGCAGCTCCTCGGCGAAGCCGGCGGCGCTCTGCGAGTGGAAGGACAGGTCTGGATCGTTGCCGCGGGCCTTGGAAGGGTCCGGCAGGCTGATGTGGTACTGCGACATGGTCATCTCCGTTGAAGGCTGCAAGGCTGGCAGAAACGCGGTGGATTTGGCGTGCAGATCGCGGCGGGTATTGCCGGGCAGAGTGCGGCGGTTGCTGCCGCGCAGAGCCTGGCGATTATTGCCGGGCAGAGCCCGGCACTACGCGCTGAAGGTGTGCGGCCCGTCGGCAAACCCCACCGTGAGCGCGCCCTTGCCCACGTTGACCATGCCGGTCAGGCTCATCACCGCTTCAAACACCTGCACGCCATGCGCCTCGCAGGTCTGGCGCAGGGTGGCATAGCCGGGCAGCGCCTGCAGGTCGGCCAGCTCGCCGCCATAACTGACGCATACGGTAGGGGTCATCAGCCCGGCCTTGACCCGCTGGCCAACGAAGTCGAACAGCTTCTGCACCGCGTTGTCGAAGCCCTTGATCTTGGCCACCGGCCCAGTCTCGCCGCGGTACCCGTGCAGCACCGGCTTGATGTCCAGTGCGCTGCCCAGCGCCGCGCTGAGCAGGCCCACGCTGCGGTCCCCCTTGTGGCGTGCGCGGGCGCGCATGTAATACAGGTCGCGGGTGACCATGTAGCCGTGCACGTTCTGCGCCAGCATTTCCAGCCGCTCGCGGATCTGCTGCACGCTGGCCCCGCTCTCGCGCAGGCGCACCGCTTCCACCGCGGTCACGCCCTGGGCGGCGAACAGGTTCTGGGTATCCAGCACCCGCAGCGCGAAGGGCGAGTTGAAGCCCGCCGCCTGGCGCACCGGCTTGTAGTCGTTGAGGATCGCGAAGCTCGCCTGCATCGCGTTGTCGTGGATCGGGCTGCGGGTCTTGGTGATCGTCATGCAGAACACATGGTCGTAATCGATCACCAGCTTGCCCAGGAACAGGTCGCGGATCTGGGTGACGCTGAACGGAATGGTCTCCGCTTCGGCGCCGTGTTCGGCCACGTGGGCGTGCAGGAAGCTGAGCGTGGCCTGTTCGTCGCGGTGGTCGGCGAGCACGGCTTCGCCGATGCGTACCGTGATCGGCAGCAGCACGATGTTGTGTTGTTCAATGAAGTCCTGCGGCAAGTCGCAGGCAGAGTCGACGACGATTCCGATGCGCATCCTGAGCCCCCCTCCGGGCAGGTTGTAGGTTCGGAAGTGTGAAAGCTATCCCAAATCCGCCGCCGCTGCCTGACCGGGGACCCGGCGTCGGGTCAGCGGCTGCGCTGGACGGCTACCGGCAGGGTATCCACCCGGTCCCATTCCCCGCCACGGACCGTGTCGGGATCGGCCAGGACCGCCTGCATCAGTGCGTGTGCCTCGTTGCCCCAGTACAGCTCGCCGTCGATGGACAGGGTAGGGACCCCGAACACCCCGGCGGCAATGGCCGCATCGGTGTTGCGCCGCAGCTGTTCCTTGACGTCGGCGGCACTGATCGCGTCGGCCACGTTGGCCACGTCCAGCATCGCCCCGGGCAGGGCCAGGGTGGCGGCACTGTCGGCCGCCTGGCCGTCGCGCCAGATCCAGTTGAACAGGATATCCACCGATGCCGGGGTGGCACCGGCGGCCAGGCACAGCCGCAGCGCGGCCAGCGGGTTGAACGGATGCCCGGGCGGGAAGCGCAGTGGCACGCCCTGCTGCTGCGCCTGCCACAGCACCTGGCGGTAGGTGAAGCGGCGTTTGGCCGGAATCTCGGCCGGGCCCAGGTTGCCCAGGTGGTGCAGCACCGCGCCCAGCGCGACCGGCACCGGGGTGATCCGCTCGAACTGCGGCAGGGCCTTGAGCTGCTGCCAGTGCAGGTAGGCGAAGGGCGAGACGAAATCGAAATACCAGCGCAGCGCCATGGGCACTCCCGGGCGGATGGTGCGGCGAGCGTGGTGCCCGCCGCAGGATGGGGCTCAGCGTGAGTATGCGCGCGGCTCGGCCGACGCTGGCGTCATGTAGCGGTCACGCAGTTCGGTCTGCCGCGAGCGCATCGGCATCGCGCGGCCGCCCAGCCAGACCTGCTCGGCATAGTGGCCCACGTCGAGCGGGTCGCCTTCCCACAGCACCAGGTCGGCCAGCTTGCCGACCTCGATGCTGCCGATGCGATCGCCCACGCCCAGCACCTGCGCCGGCACCCGGGTCAATCCGGCCAGGCCGTCCTGCCACGGCAGGCCATTGGCCACGGCATTGCCGGCCAGCTGGCGCATCTTGCGTGCGTTGTGCGAGGCATCGTCGCGCTGGGCGAAACTGACCTGCACCCCGGCCGCCCGCAGCCGCGCCGCGTTTTCCAGGCTGGCGCCCAGCTGGTCGAAGGTACTGGGCAGGTTACCCAGCGCATCGACAAACACCGGCACGTTGGCCTGCGCCAGCTGCGGGGCCAGGCGCCACGCCTCGGCCCCGCCGGCGATGGCGATCTTCACCTTCTCGCGGGCGGCCCAGCGCAGCAGCTGGCGGATGTCGGCGGCGCGGTCCACCTGCACCACCAGCCGGCCTTGCCCGGCCAGGTAGCGTGCCAGCGTGGCGCGCCCGGCGGGGGTGAGCAGGGCATGCGGGGAATCGGCGGGCACGCGCCCGCGCGCTTCGCTGACCATCTGCTCCAGCAGCATCCACTGCGCCGCGCGCGAGTTGCCGGTCAGTTCCGCACCCGCCGCGCCAAGCCGGATATACAGCGCCAGCGGCCCGATCGGGTCGGCGCTGCCGTCGAGCCGCATCACGCCGCCCTGGCCGGCAATGAAGCCGCCGCCGCTGTTGGCCCCCAGCGCGGTGAAGCCGATGCCGTCCAGCCGTGCCACCGGAATCAACACCGAGGCCGGGTTGAAGGCCAGGCTGACGTCGAACTCCGGCCGCAGCGGCTGGTCCTCCAGCTTCAGCGTGCTGTCCACCGTGGCCGACTCGCCGGACACCTCTTCGATGCCGATGTCGGTGATGCCGCCGAACAACGCCGGGGTCAGCGGCTTGCCGGCCGCCTCGACCACGGCCACGCCGGCCGGTGCGACCAGGCCGGTCCCCACCGCGCGGATGATGCCGCCCTGGACCAGCACGTCGGCGTGTTCCAGGCTGCCGCGCGCGCTGGCGGTATGCACGGTGGCGTTGCGCACCAGCAGGTCCTGTGCCTGCACGGGCAGCGCGGCCAGCATCAACAGCGCGGTCGTGCCGAGCCACGCCCGGCGACGCGCGGAAAGGCGCAGACCCCGGCTCATGGACGTGCCTCCTGGCCGAGCATGAAGTCCGACAGCGGCTGCCGCCGCGCATCGCGACGGTCGTACACCTGGTGCCCGTCGATGAAGACCTGTTCGGCCTGCGCGTAGGAGCTGAAGGGGCTGCCGTTCCACACCACCACATCGCCCATCTTGCCCGCCTCCAGGCTGCCGGTCTGTTTCTCCACGCCCAGCGAGCGCGCCGCGTTGTAGCTCAGCCACATCATCGCGCGCTCCGGGGCGATCTCGATCCCGGCCCGGCGCGCGTTGGCGATCACCTTGGCCGCCTCCTGGTTGAGCCGCTGGATGCCCTCGGGGGAATCGGAGTGCACGATCGCGCAGCTGTTGGCCGGGCGGTCCACCAGCGCGATGTTGTCCTGGATGCCGTCGAACGCCTCCATCTTGAAGCCCCACCAGTCGGCCCACAGCGCGCCGCATACGCCTTCGGCGGCGAGCCGGTCGGACAGCTTGTAAGCCTCCACCGCGTGGTGGAAGGCGGCGATCTTGAAGCCGAATTCCCTGGACAGGTCCAGCATGGTGGCCATTTCATCGGCGCGGTAGCAGTGGATGTGCACGCGGATGTCGCCCTGGATCGCACCGGCCAGCGTATCCAGCTTGAGGTCGCGCTTGCCGCCGGTATCGCCGGCGCTGTCGCCCTTGTCGCTGCCGCTGAACCAGCGCTTCTTCTGTTGCTTCTTCGGTGCGTTCTTGGCGATGTACTCGCTGGCATCGATGAAGGCCGCGCGGTACCCGGCCACGTTGCCCATGCGCGTGCCCGGGGCCACGCCCTTGCCGCTGCCGTACACGCGCTTGGGGTTCTCGCCGCAGGCCATTTTCAGGCCCCACGGCGCGCCCGGGAATTTCATGGCCTGGTAGGTGGTGGCCGGTACGTTCTTCAGCGTCACCCCGCGCCCGCCCACCAGGTTGGCCGAGCCGGGCAGCACCTGCATCGCGGTCACGCCACCGGCGAGCGCCGCGGCAAAGCCCGGGTCCTGCGGCCACACCGAATGTTCGGCCCACACGTTGGCGGTGACCGGCGCGGTCATCTCGTTGCCGTCGCTGTGCGCGCTTACGCCAGGGCTAGGGTACACGCCCAGGTGCGAATGCACGTCGATGATGCCGGGCGTGACCCACTTGCCGGCCGCATCGATCCGCACCGCGTTGGCCGGTGCATCCAGCGCGCTGCCGACCGCGCGGATACGGCCGTCCTGCAGCAGCACGTCGGCGTTGTCCAGGCGCGTGCCGGTGCCGGTCAGCACGGTGGCATTGCGGATCAGCACCGGCGCCGAGGCGATCGGGGCGTAGGTGCTGGGATAGGGGTCCTGCACGAACCGCGAGGCGGCGGGCGCCGGCGCAAGGCCGATCGAAAACAACGCCAGGCCGATGCCGACGCTCAACACCTTATGCATGAATTCCCCGGGTTCACATGGACGCAGCCGCCGACGCTAGCCGGGCAGGGGGGCGTTTGCCAAGTGACGAACTGCACGGTCGGTGGCTATGAAGAATTGTTACGCCATCATTAAAAACCGTGAACCAATCGTGAATTTTGCGTTACGCTCGGGATCGGGCCGCGTGCCCGTCATTTGCGAATCTGCTCGAATTTTTCGGCACTTGCATCACTCAAGGAAGGTAATTCAATGAAACAGCGTTACTCCGCTTCGTCCCGCCAGCCCGCGCGCAGCGTGCTGGCGTCGGCCATCACCGGCACCCTGTTGGCCGCCCTCGCACTGCCGGGCATCGCCCAGGCCAACGATGTACTGGATGCCTACCAGCAGCAGCGCCAGGTCCAGCGCGCCGCCTACAACCTGGACACTGCCCGGGTCGATGTGACCCCCCGCGTCGTCGCGTCGGTGCGTCCGACCGCCGAGGCCAGCACCCCGGTACTGGGCAACGCCGGCGATGCTGAAAGCTGGCGCACCGACGAGTTCAAGGCCGACTGGGGCCTGCAGGCCATCAATGCCGACGCTGCCTATGCGCGCGGCCTGACCGGCAAGGGCATCCGCCTGGGCGTGTTCGACAGTGGTACCGGGTTGGAACACGATGAATTCGCCGGCAAGGACCATCGCAGCATCCATCTGGCCGATGTGCTCGGTGACGGCAGCCTGTGCACCCGTGAAGTGCTCGACGGTCCGGATGCCTGCTTCGTCAGTGACGGCGACCAGGTGGCGGTCGACTATCAGATCCTGGATCCCGAATACGCTGACATCTTCGAGCGCAATCATATTTATGAAGGTGCCAGCTACAACGTCCACGGGACCCACGTGTCCGGCACCATCGCGGCCAACCGCGATGGCAACGGCACGCACGGTGTGGCGTTTGGCGCCGACCTGAGCGTGGCACGGCTGTTCTCCAACTCGGCCAGCTACGTGAGCATCGTCGAAATCGATGGCGATCTCTATCTGGATCCGCAATCCATCGCAGGCCTGGGCGCCGACGATTCGATCTTCGGGCAGCTGTACACCGCGCTCAACGCGCAGGGCGTACGCGCGGTCAACCACAGCTGGGGCCTGTCTTCCGAGCCGAACACGGCCGAGGATCTGGATTTCTACCAGTCCCACCCGGTGTTCGAGAATCAGTTCGCCGCGATGGCCGAAGGGTCGCGCAGCAGTGGCCTGATCCAGGTGTGGGCGGCCGGTAATACCGACTCGTTCAACCCCTCGCCCGAAGAAGCACCGATTGCAGGCGTCTACGCGTCGTTGCCGCGCGCGATCGCCGACCTTGAGCCGTACTGGCTGGCGGTCGTCAACGTCAACAAGGAACTGGAACTGAGCAACCGTTCCATGCGCTGCGGCCTGGCGGCCAACTGGTGCCTTGCCGCGCCGGGCACGGCCATCACGTCCACCGTTTACGGTCCCGATTCGAAGATCGACGCCGACTTCTACGACGACAACGGCAACCTGGTCATCGACATCAACGGCCAGACGCCCACCTACGGCTACCAGGACCTGAGCGGCACCTCGATGGCGGCCCCGCACGTCACCGGCGCGCTCGGCCTGTTGTTCGAACGCTTCCCGTACCTGGACAACGCGCAGGTGCGCGATGTGCTGCTGACCACCGCCACCGATCTCGGTGCCAAGGGCGTGGACGATGTCTACGGCTGGGGCCTGATGAACCTGGCCAAGGCCATCGAAGGCTACGGCCAGCTGCGCGTGGACACCGACGTGGTGATGAACCAGAAGGCCGGTGGCCTGAAGGTGTGGGAAGGCGATGCATGGGACGACTGGACCAACGACATCGGCGGCCCGGGCAAGCTGACCAAGTCCGGCATCGGCTGGCTGCGCCTGAGCGGTGACAACACCTTCAACGGCGCCATCGTGCGTGAGGGCGTGCTGGAACTGGACGGCGTCAATGCACTGACCGCCTCGCTGGATGTCACCGGCGGCCAGGTCCTGCTCAACGGCACCCTGCGCGACATGCGCTTCAACAACATCGCCGGCACCAGCCGCGTCACCGCCAGCGGCGTGCTCGACAACACCGACCTGACCATCAGTGGCGGCGTGGTCTCGTTCAACGGCGTGCAGACCGGTGGCAGCACCCTGGTCGGTGCCAAGGGCGCGCTGCAGGGTATCGGCCGTCTCGGCGACACCCGCGTGGAAGGCATCATCGCGCCGGGCAACTCGATCGGCACCCTGACCATCGACGGCGACTACGTGCAGACCGCCAGCGGCACCTACCTGGCCGAACTGGCCCCGGGCAGCCGCAGCGACCAGCTGCACGTGACCGGCACCGCCAGCCTGGACGGCACCCTGAAGGCACTGCCGGAAGTGGGCATCTACTACCTGGGTGAGCAGTTCAACTTCCTGCAGGCCGACGGCGGCGTCAACGGCACCTTCGCCACCGTGGACTTCTCCTCGTTCTCGCCGTTCCTGCAGTTCGACCTGGGCTACGGCGCCAACGGCGTGCAGATCAACGTGGCCCGCGGCAACGCACTGGCCAGCGCGGCGGTAACCGCCAACCAGCTGGGCGTGGCCACCAGTGCCGACAGCCTGGGCATCAACCAGGGCCTGCCCAAGCCGCTGACCCAGCTGTTCCCGGCCCAGGTCGGCGCGGCATTGGATGCCTTGAGCGGTGAACTGCATGCCGCCACGCCGATGGCGCTGGTGGAAAGCAGCCGCTACCTGCGCGATGCCGCGCTCAGCCGCAGCGTCGGCGCGCGTGCACCGGGTGCAGGCGATGCCGCCGTCACCGGTGCGTGGGTGCAGGCCATCGGCGGCAGCGGCAAGCTCGACGGCGACGCCAACGCGGCGCGTACGCAGAGCAACACCAGTGGGCTGCTGGTCGGTGCCGACCACCAGTTCGCCGGCGGCTGGCAGGTGGGCGGCCTGATCGGTACCGGCCGTACCGACAGCAAGCAGGCCCAGGGCCGCCGCGCGCGTGCGGAAATCGACAACACCCACCTGGGTGCCTACGTGGGCAACCAGTGGGGTGGGTTCGGCCTGCGCGCCGGTCTGGGCTACACCCGCCATGAAGTGGACAGCCGCCGTGAGCTGGCCTTCGCGGGCTTCCAGGACGCGCTGACCGCGCGTTACGACGCCAAGACCCGCCAGCTGTTCGTCGAAGGTGCCTACCGCATCGGCGGCGCCGAAGCGGGCCTGGAGCCGTACCTGCAGGTGGCGCGCGTGGAAGTGGACGTGGACGGCGTCAACGAGCAGGGCGGCGCGGCTGCGCTGCACGGCACCGTGGGCGATACCCGCACCACCATCGGCACCGCCGGTGTGCGCTTCGACCGCGGCCTGAAGACCGCGTGGCAGCAGGAGAGCTGGCTGCACGTGCGGGGCGGGGTGGGTTACCGCCGCGCGTCGGGCGACCGCAGCCAGGTGGCCAACCTGGCCCTGGCCGGTGGCAGCGGCTACACCGTCAGTGGCGCGGCCATCGCCGACCACGCGGTGGTGGCCGAGCTGGGCCTGTCGGCCTGGTTGAGCCCGCGCAGCCAGCTGGAGCTGGGCTACAACGGCCAGTTCGGCAGCGAGTCGCGCGACCACGGTGCCACTGCGCGCTGGTCCGTGCAGTTCTGATCCAGCGGTAACGGCAACACGGAAAAAGGCGGCCACTGGCCGCCTTTTTCTTGCTTGTTGGGTGCGCACCCGCAGAATAGGCACACTGGAACCACTTGCCGGACCGCACGCGCACTATGAAGAACAAACAGGAAATCGTCGAAAACTGGCTGCCGCGCTACACCGGCGTGCCGCTGGACCAGTTCGGCCAGCACATTCTGCTGACCAACTTCGCAGGCTACCTGCACACCTTTTCCCACCTGACCGGCGCGCCGGTGCAGGGCATGGACCGGCCGATGGCCAGCGTCACCAGCGATGACATCACCCTGATCAACTTCGGGATGGGCAGCCCCAACGCGGCCATCGTGATGGACCTGCTGTCGGCGGTGATGCCCAAGGCGGTGCTGTTCCTGGGCAAATGTGGCGGTCTGAAGCGCAAGAACCAGCTGGGCGACATGATCCTGCCGATCGCGGCGATCCGCGGCGAGGGCACCTCGGGGGACTATCTGCCGCCGGAAGTGCCGGCGCTGCCGGCCTTTGCGCTGCAGCGGGCGGTGTCCACGACCATCCGCGACCTGGGCCATGATTACTGGACGGGGACGGTCTATACGACCAACCGCCGGGTCTGGGAGCACGATGAGGCGTTCAAGGAGAAGCTGCGGCTGATGCGCTGCATGGCCATCGACATGGAGACGGCCACGCTGTTCGCGGCGGGCTTTGCCAACCACATCCCGATCGGGGCGCTGCTGCTGGTGTCCGACCAGCCGATGATCCCGGACGGGGTGAAAACCGAGGCGTCCGACGCCAAGGTCAGTTCGCAGTTCGTCGAAAACCATATCCAGATCGGTATCGAGGCGCTTAAGCTTATACGGCGCAACGGCAAGTCGGTCCGCCACCTGCGTTTTGACGAGTGATGGCAATGGAACCGGCGGGCGTCCTGGCGACGTGCCGCCCTCAGGGGTAGTGAATGGACGTGGCGGTACAAGTGGTGGAATTCTGGCGCGATGCCGGTCCACAACAATGGTTCACGCGCGATGACGCGTTCGATGCGCGGTTCCGCGAGGCGTTCCTGGAGGAACATTTCGCGGCGGCGCGGCGTGGGCGCGAGCATTGGCTGGGCAGTGCCGACGGGGCGCTGGCGCTGATGATTCTGCTCGACCAGTTTCCGCGCAACTGTTTCCGCGACACGGCCCATTCCTACGCGACCGACGGTCTGGCCCGGCACTACGCGATGCGCGCGGTGGAGGAGGGGCTGGACCTGCAGCTGGTGCCGAAGCTGCGCGCTTTCATCTATCTGCCGTTCGAGCATTCCGAAGATCCGCAGGACCAGGAGCGGTCGGTGGCGATGTTCGATGTGCTGGGCGACAAGGAATACCTGCAGTACGCCGAGCTGCACCGCGACATCATCCGTCGCTTCGGCCGTTTCCCGCACCGCAATGCGGTGTTGGGGCGGATGCCGACGCCGGAGGAGCTGGATTACCTGGCCGAGGGTGGGTTTGCGGGCTGACGCCGGAAGAGCGTGAGCAACTGCTAACGGCAACGGCAACGGCAACGGCAACTGCAACTGCAACTGCAGCAGCGGCGGGTGTGCGCGTGTCCCTGGCTTGGCGGGTACGGGTGGGTTGGCGGGACACGCCGTGAATCCATCCTTGGAGGCTCGTGGGCGCCATCCATGGCGCCCAACGGTCCCGCCAACCCACCCGTACCCACCCATTGACAGTGTTCGGGTGCTCAACGGAAAAGCGGTGGAGCACCACCTCTAACACCTCGAATTACTCGGACCACTCGAATCACTCGAACCAGTGGGTGCTGCCTGTGCTGTGTGTTTCTTGCCATGGCTGCCAGCCAACTGTCAGGGGTGGGGGTGTGGGAGTTCGCGGGACCGTTGGGCGCCATGGATGGCGCTCACGAGCCTACAGGGACGTACTTGCGGCGTGTCCCGCGAACTCCCACACCCCTGCCCAGCCGGGAGATTCGCAGCCGTGCTGTTTGGGGTTCAAGGAACAAAAAACGCCGGCAATGCCGGCGTTTTTCTTTGAGCGCAGAAACTGACGTCGATCAGTACTTCGGCACGCTGTTGTCCACGTCGTTCGACCAGGCGTCGATGCCGCCGGTGATGTTGTGCACGTTGGTGAAGCCCAGGGCGCGGAACTGCTCGGCGGCCTGCGCGCTGCGGCCGCCGTGGTGGCACAGGAAGCCCAGCGCGGTGTCCTTCGGCAGGGCTTCCAGACGGGCGCGGTTGTCGCCGTCGAACGTCTCGAACGCCGCGTTGATCGATGCGATCGCGCGCTCGTCGGCCGGGCGCACGTCCACCACCGTCAGGCGGCCCGCGCGCAGCTGGTCGTCGGCATCGCGCACCGCCAGATCCTTCACCGCACGCGGCGCGTTCGGATTGTCGATCGCCAGACCCTTGCCTCGGATATCGTCCACCCAATCGATGGTGATGCCCTCGGCGCGACGCGCGCTGGCCAGATCGAACTGCACGCGCAGCCCGTTGGACTCGGCCGCGATCGCGTTGTCGTCGTGCGGGGCCAGCTGGAAGTTTGGCTGGAAGTTTGCATCGATGCCCAGCTGCAGCGACGCACCCGGTGCATCGGCCAGCGCGCCGCGCAGCATCTCGACCGCCGCCGGCGTCACCGTGATGTTCGGTGCCGTGCGGTCCGGTGCGGCCAGACCCAGCACGCTGCTCAGCTCACCGCTGCTCGCCATCTGCAGAATGATGTCGCTGCCGCCCACCAGCTCGCTGTCGATGTACAGCTGCGGAATGGTCGGCCAGTCGCCGTAGGCCTTGATGCCTTCGCGGATCTCGGCGTCGGCCAGCACGTTGACGTGGGCGAACTCCACGCCCAGATCCTGCAGCGCGCCCACGGCCTTGGCCGAGAAACCGCACTGCGGCATGCTCGGCTGACCCTTCATGAACAGCACGACGCGGTTGGCGGTGAGGATGGATTCGATGCGCGAGCGCAGGGCGGGATCAAGGGACATGACGGTCGGGTCCGGCGTTTGGAACCGGTCATTCTACGCCGCATGGCATCATGGGGCATGACCGTACCGGAAACATTGCATCGCATTCCCCTGCGCCCCTGGCGCTGGCTGCCCTGGCTGCTGGTGTCACAGCTGCTGGTGGTGCTGGCGTGGGTGGGCCTGGGCTGGCCCGTCGGGCTGGCGCTGATGGTGGCCTCGCACGCGCTGTTCATGGTGCCCGTGTTCCTGCCCAACAGCCGCTTCTACGCCCCCGTGCTCAGCCGCCTGCCGGGCAGCGCGCCGCGGGTGTGGCTGACCATCGACGACGGCCCCTCGCCCGAAACCCCCGCGGTGCTGGACCTGCTGGACCGCTACCAGGCCAAGGCCACCTTCTTCCTGGTCGGCGAGCGGGCCCTGGCCCAGCCCGAACTGGTGCGGCAGATGCTGGCCCGCGGGCACACGCTGGGCAACCACAGCCACCGCCACCCGCAGACCCGCTTCTGGCGGCTCGGGCGGGCGGCGATGGCCGACGAAATCGCCCAGTGCCAGCAGGCGCTGACCGCCATCGCCGGGCAGCCCCCGCGCTGGTACCGCTCGGTGGTGGGCATGACCAACCCGTTCGTGGCCCCGGCCCTGGCGCAGTGGCAGCTCACCCGCGTGGGCTGGAGCGCGCGCGGGTTCGACGGGGTCGATTGCCAGCCGGCGGCCGTGGTCGAGCGCATCGTGGCCGACCTGGGGCCGGGCGCCATCGTGCTGCTGCATGAGGGCGCGGCCCACGGGCACAACCTGGCGATCATCGAAGCGGTGCTGCAGGCCCTGCAGGACCGTGGCTTGAGCGCGGTCCTGCCCGACGCAGCGTAGGCGACAGGCGCCGCCGGGTTACGGCTGCGTGCTGCCCGCCACCGGGTGCGCGTGCTGCCATTGCTGGCGCATCCAGCTGGCCAGTGACGCCTGGGCCAGCAGCAGGGTGACCGCCAGACCCAGCGCCAGCACCCCGGTCACCCGCCGGCGGCGGTGCTGCAGCAGGCTGCCGATGCCCATCACCGTGGCCAGCACGGCCAGGCCGATGCTGATGCACAGCACCACCAGCAGCACCACCGGCAGCGTCTGCATCTGCGCATGGGCCGGGGTATGCGCGTAGTGCGCGCTGATCGCGAACATCACCAGCCCGCACAGGCTGATCACCAGCGCGGCGATGCCCAGGGCGGAATGTCGGGGCGACGACGGGGTCATGCGGGCTCCATGCCGGTATCGGGGCGCGAGTATGCGCGTGCGGCGCGCCGTGCGCGACCCTCAGGCAAGCGCGGGCCGCTCGGCACTGACCAGCCAGTTGTTGAACGGGGTGTTGCCGTACAGCGGGCGCATCTGCAGGTGCAGGCCGGCCGCTTCCAGGGGCGCGCGCACGCTGGCGGCATCGGGATAGTGGCGCGGGCGGGTGCCCATCCACCCCACCAGGTGCGCCAGCATGTCGGTGATGCGGGTGGTGCGGTCGCGGCCGCTGTTGTCGGCCAGGGTGGTGCGGATCACCAGCCGCCCGCCCGGTGCCACGCGCGCGGCTGCCGCCTGCAGCAGCCCGGTCTGGGCGTGCGCGGGCAGGTACTGCAGCACGTCCAGCAGCGCCACGCTGCCGTGGTGGGCGGGCAGCGTGGCGCTGGCATCCAGGCAGTCGAAGCGCGCGTCGGCCAGCGCCGCGCGCGTCCCCGCGCGCTGGGCACGGGCAATCTTGTCCGCATCGATGTCCACGCCCACGTACGGCTGCCGGTGCCCGGCCTGGCGCAGCACGTGCGCCAGCAGGCCCAGCCCGCAGCCGATGTCGAGCAGGGCGCCGTGCGCGGGCGCCAGCGCGGCCAGCACGCCCGGGTACAGCGGATCGCTGCCGAGCTTGCCGCGGCTGTAGTAGTAATCGCGTCGGTTGCCGAAGCGCTGGACCGGCATGAAGGCGTCAGCGATGCGGCGGGCCTGTTCCTTGGCCAGTGGCAGGGCGTCCGTGCTCAGCGCGGCACCTCGTCGGCCAGCTGCACCCGCGCCACCTGGAAGGCGCGTTCGGTCCACAGCGCGTACATCGCCGCCGACGGATGCAGGCCATCGTCGACCAGCATCACCGCTTCGGCGCCGGGGACCCGGCTGAGGTCGGTGATGTCGATGAACGACACGCCGTGTTCGGCGCAGATCGCGGCGGCGGCCGCGTTGTAGGCATCCAGCTCCTGCCCGACCTGCACGCGGTCGCGGTTGTGCTCGCGCGCATACGGGGTGACGCCCCAATCAGGAATGGACAGCACCAGCACGCGCTGCGCGCGATCGCCGGCAAAGCCGAGCGCACGCTGCAGCAGCGCGGTGAAGCGCGGGCGGTAGTCGTCCACGCTGCGGCCGCGGTACTGGTCGTTCACCCCGATCAGCAGGCTGACCAGATCGAAAGGCCCCTGCGGCGCGGCGGCATCGATGCCGGCCTCCAGTTCGTCGGTGGTCCAGCCGGTGGTGGCGATGATCTGCGGGTCGTCCACCGCCACGCCGATGTCGCGCAGGCCGGCAACCAGCTGCTGCGGCCAGCGCGCGGCCGGGTCGACCCCTTCGCCGATGGTGTAGGAGTCGCCCAGGGCCAGGTAAGACAGCGCCACTCAGGCCACCGCGCTGCGCGGCTTCAGCGGCACCACCTTGGTATTCGCTTCGGCACGCCGCGCCAACGCGCGGTCGATGCGGGCGAAGACATCGCGCATCACCTCCGCTTCGGGCAGCAGGGTGACCCGGAAGTGGTGGCGGTAGGGCACGTTGAAGCTCGAGCCCGGGACTACCAGCACGCCTTCCTCGTTCATCAGTTCCAGCGCGAAATCGTGGTCGTCGAAGCTGCGGGCCGCCGGCCCGACCACGGCCGGGAAGGCGTACAGCGCGCCGGCCGGGGCCACCAGCGACAGGTGCTCGCTGGCGTTGCAGGCCTCGATCACCGCACGGCGGGTTTCATACAGCCGGCCACCGGGCGCGCACAGCGCCGAGACGGTGTCCGGGCCGTTGACGGCCGCATCGATGGCGTACTGGCCCGGCACGTTGGCGCACAGGCGCAGCGCGCTGAGCAGGTCCATCGCCGCGCGGAACTCGCCCAGCCGTTCGGCCGCGCCGGACAGCATCGCCCAGCCCACCCGCCAGCCGCAGGCGCGGTGCACCTTGCTCAGCCCGCTGAAGGTGATGCACGGATGCTCGCCGGCCAGCGGGGCCACCGGGTGGAACTGCGCGTCGTCGTACAGGATCTGGTCGTAGATCTCATCGACCATCAGCAGCAGGTTGTGCTTCGCCGCGATCGCCACGATGCGCTCCAGCAGGTCGCGCGAGTAGCTGGCGCCGCTGGGGTTGTTCGGGTTGATCAGCACGATGGCGCGGGTGCGCGAGGACACCAGCGTCTCGATTTCCACCGGGTCCGGCTGGAAGCCGTTCTCCGGCGCGCAGCGGTAATACACCGGGCGGCCGTCGTTGAGGATGGTGGCCGCCGACCACAGCGGGTAGTCGGGCGAGGGCACCAGCACTTCATCGCCGGGGTTGAGCAGGGCGCGCAGCGACAGGTCGATCAGCTCGCTGACGCCGTTGCCGACAAACACCCGGTCCGGGTGCGCATCGGGCGCGCCACGCCGGGCGTACGCGGCGGCGATGGCCTCGCGCGCCTCCGGCAGGCCCTGCTGGTGGGTATACGGGTCGGTGCGGCCCATGTCGTCGGCGATGGCGCGCTGCAGGTGTTCCGGTGCGCGGAAGCCGAAGTTGCCCGGGTTGCCGATGTTCAGCTTGATCAGCTTGCGGCCCTGGGCCTCCAGCTCACGCGCTCGCCGCGCCAGTTCGCCCCGGATCTCGTAGCGGACTTCGGACAGGCGCTCGCGGGTGGCAAGCGGCTTGATCGGGGGCGTGGACATGACTGGGCCGTTGGAGGGCATGGAATCTGCATGGTAGCGGAATTGGTGCGTTGCGGGGCAAGCCCTGCCGGGGCCAAAACCCCATTGTTGGCGGGCAGTTGCCGGACCCGGCCGGGACGGCGGGGAAGGGTAGAATGGGGCGATGAGCGAACCGATCGATTTCCGCGCCCTGCAGACCATAGGCTGGCCCTGGGCAGGCGCCCCCGAGCTGCCCAGCTGGCAGGCCTTGTTCGATGCACACCCGCAGGCCCGTCCGGGCCGGGTGATCGAGCAGCACCGCACCGGCTACATCGTGGCGGACATGCCGGACGCGGCGATCAAGACCGAATCCCCGCCGGAATGGCAGCGGCCGCGGTTCCCCAGCCACGAACGCGCGGCGGTGGGCGACTGGGTGCTGCTGGACGGCATCAAGATCATCGCGCTGCTGCCGCGGCGCACCGCGATCAAGCGCGGCGCGGCTGGCGAGCATTACCACCAGCAGGTGATCGCGGCCAACATCGATACCGTGTTCATCGTGTGCGGGCTGGATGCGGACTTCAACCCGCGCCGGATCGAGCGCTACCTGCTGCTGGTGGGCGGGGGCGGCGCGCAGCCGGTGGTGGTGCTGACCAAGGCCGACCAGACCGAGTACAGCCAGGATGCCCTGGACGTGCTGGAAGAGCTGGCCGCGCAGGACATCCCGCTGCTGGCCATCAACGGCCGCGACCCGGCCAGCGCGTCGGCGCTGCTGCCGTGGCTGGGCGCGGGCCGCACCGTGGTGCTGGTGGGGTCGTCGGGCGCGGGCAAGTCCACGCTGACCAACACCCTGCTCGGCGAGGAGCGCATGAAGACCGCCGACGTGCGCGTCAACGACTCGCGCGGCCGCCATACCACCACCCACCGCGCCTTGATCCCGCTGCCGGCCGGCGCCTGCCTGATCGACACGCCTGGCATGCGCGAGCTGAAGCCGACCGGTGAGGAAGCGCTGAGCGAAGGCGGTTTCTCCGACGTGGAAGCCCTGTCGGCGCAGTGCCGTTTCCGCGACTGCGCGCACCAGCGTGAGCCGGGCTGTGCGATCCGTGCGGCCATCGACGATGGCACGCTGGATGAAGAGCGCCTGTTGAACTACTTCAAGCTGAAGGAAGAAGTGGCGGCTGCAGCGGCCAAGCTGGCGGTGCGCCAGGCGCAGCAGGCCATCGAGCGCAAGCACGTGGGCAAGGGCGCGCAGTGGCGCCCGGGCGGAAAGGGCGGCCGCCGATAACCCCCACCGGGTAGAGCCACCCCATGGGTGGCTGATCTGCGATCCGGCACCGCGCAGCCAACCGGGGTTGCGTGCGACCACCTGCGATCGAGCGCAGCCACCCATGGGGTGGCTCTACCGGTTTGTCTGGGATTTTGTGCAGCCACCCATGGGGTGGCTCTACCCTTGCGGTTGGGTTGCGTGCGGCTGCCGGTGGGGTGGGGCGGTCACGATGGGACGGTGTGCGGCGGCCGTGGTGCGGGCGCGGGTAGAGCCACCCCATGGGTGGCTGCTATTGTCCGCCCATGGACACACCGATGACCGTGGATCGTGAGGTGGCCCACCACACCGCGCTCGATGCGCAGCTGGTGGAGGCGGTGGGCGGCATTAAACTGCTCGGGCTGACCAGTTGGCCAGCCGCGCTGCAGGCGCCGTTCCTGGCCAGCGTGGCGCGCGGCAACCCGGTGCTGCCCCAGGTGAGCTATCCGAAACTGGACTTCAGCGACACGCGCCGCGCCCTGGCCGGAATCAGCGCCCAGTGCGATCCCGCGCACCCCATCGGCCTGTACGTGCAGCGCTCGGCGCACAGCTGGGACCTGGCCGCCGGCCTGCTGGAATCTTTGGGCACCGCCGCGGTGGACCACTACTCGGTGGAGCTGTTCGGCGCGCCCGAGCACCCGCTGCCCGGCAACGGCCCCAGTACCCGCGAGGCGGCCCGTCACTTCATCCAGATCGCGCAGGAACTGGACCACGAGCTGCTCGCCCCGGAAGAACAGGTGCCGGTCTCGGCCACCGCGCTGCAGTTGCAGTTGCAGGGGGACCTGGATGCCTTCTTCGAATCGCGCATCATCAGCGTGCAGCTCGACCCGGAGCTGATCTCCAAGGCGGCCGCCGGTCCCACCCGCATCCGCCTGCGCACCAGCGCCCGCTTCAGTGCCTACGACCGTGCGCAGCTGTTCCACCACGAAGCGCTGGTGCATTCGCTGACCGCGCTCAACGGCCGCGAGCAGCCGCACCTGCCCAGCCTGGCGTTGTCCTCGCCGCGGGTTACCGCCACCCAGGAAGGGCTGGCCACGTTCGCCGAGCAGATCACCGGCAGCATCGACATCGAACGCCTCAAGCGCATCAGCCTGCGCACCGAAGCCATTGCGATGGCGCGCGAAGGCGCCGATTTCATCCAGGTGTTCCGCTACTTCTGCGACGCCGGGCAGAACAACGAAGAAAGCTTCGCGTCGGCCCAGCGCGTATTCCGCGGCGTGCCGCCGACCGGCGGCGCGGCGTTCACCAAAGACACCGTGTACCTGCGCGGGCTGGTGTCGGTGCACACCTTCTTCCGCCACATGCTGGCCGAAGACCGCCTGCAGGTGTGCCGCTGGCTGTTTGCCGGCAAGATGTCGCTGCAGGATGCCATCGCCTTCGCACCGCTGTTCGAAGAAGGCATCCTGCGCCCGCCGCGCTGGCTGCCGCATTGGGTCAGCCGCGCCAACGGCCTGGCCGGCATGCTGGCGTTTTCGCTGTTCGCCAACCGCATCCGCATGGACCAGCTGGCCGCCGAGTAGGTCACCTCCGTTGGTGGTGCCCTACGCCTGCGGGTTCGCTTCTTCCCAGGCGATATGCACGTCGGCCAGCTCATACAGCTGCTCGACCAGTGCCATCGGCAGGCCGTCGTCGTAGTCTTCGTCGTAGGCCTCATCGAACGGATCGATGTGATGCTCGCCGTCCACGGCCTGCAGCATCTGCGCCGGCATCCGCTGCAGCTCGTCGGCCGAATGCTCGTTGGGGCCCGCACCGTCCCACCGGGTCGGATCGAAGCCGATGCCATGGTCGGCATAGAAACCGCCCAGGAAGCGCTGCTGCACCAGGCCGATGAACTGGTGGGTGTCGCGATCGTAGTCAGGCACGTCGTCCAGCGATTCGTACTGGGCATGCGAGCCCGCACCCACGCTCCAGAACAGCATCAGCGCGGTGGCGCGGTCCAGATCGGGCTGGTCGGCCAGCCATGCCAGCGCGCGCTGGTTGTCACCGTAGTTGGAGCGCGCCACATAGAGATGCCGCTGTTCGGGCGTGGCCTGCACCAGATGCGCGTGCAGCAGCGCCCACTTGGCGGCTTCGTAGTCCTGTTCGTTCATTGCCTGCTGTCCCTGCCGTTGCGGTAAGGCGTGCATTGTACGTGCGGTGCGCACGGGGCGCGCGCGCGTGGTTTCGCGCGTTGGGTCGCATTTCATATGCCGCACCCCATGGCGTAAGAATCCTTTCATGTTGCGCTCGCATGATGGTCACGCACCTGCAGTGCGCAGGTCATCACCCCCCACGCAACGGATTACCATGCTTACCCGACCCCTGACGATCGCCGTGGCGATTGCGCTGTGCGCCGCCAATGCCCACGCTGCCGACGTAGCCGCCAACGCAGGCCCCGATGCCACCGTTGCGCTCAGCGCGCAGACCCTGGACACCGTGTCGGTGATCGGCCAGGGCGAAACCCGCCAGGTGCAGCGCATCGGCACGGTGGACAAGCAGGTGCTGCCGCCGGGCACCAGCGGCCAGAAGATCCTCGACCGCCTGCCGGGCGTGTCGGTGCAGTCCAACGATGCCTTCGGCGCCAACGAGGAATCGCAGAGCATCACCCTGCGCGGCTTCGACAAAAGCCGCCTGGGCTACACGCTGGACGGCATTCCGCTGGGCGACAACAGCTACGGCAACTACAACGGCCTGAGCATCGCGCGCGCCCTGATCGCCGAAAACCTGGCCGGGGCGGAACTGTCGCAGGGCATCGGCTCGCTGGGCGTGGCGTCCACCAGCAACCTGGGCGGCACCATCCAGTACTTCTCGCAGGACCCGTCCACCGAATTCGGCGGCCGTGCCAGCGTGACCGTGGGCGACGACAACCAACGCCGTGGCTACCTGCGCGTGGACACCGGCGACCTCAACGGCTTCTCGGCCTACGTGTCCGGCGTGCACCAGGATTCGGACATGTGGGCCGCGCCGTACCAGAACCAGACCACGCGCCAGTTCAATGCCAAGGCCGTATGGAACGTGGGCGACCACCGCTTCGGTGCGTTCGCCGCCACCTCGCGGGTGAGCCAGGCCAACTACGCCTACCTGTCCAAGGACATGCTGCGGCGCGGCCTGGGCTATGACTGGAACATCTACGCCCCGGACTGGGACCGCGCCGTGGCCGCCGCCTACTGCGCACCGGGCACCTACAACGCGCAGAAGTGTGCCTTCAGCGGCGGTGTCAACAGCATCGACGATGCCTACTACCAGAGCCGCGCGCTGCGCGACGACAACCTGTACTCGCTGGATGCCGACCTGGCGCTGGGCGACACCGCGCGCCTGGAGCTGCTCGGCTACCACCATGAAAACCGCGGCCAGGGCCACTGGTGGGCGCCGGGCCAGCCGTCCTACCCGGGCACCGCGCAGGCGCTGCCGATCTCCATCCGCAGCACCAACTACACCATCAACCGCCAGGGCATCACCGCCGCGCTGAGCTGGCAGTGGGGCATCCATGAACTGGAAGCGGGCCTGTGGTATGAGCGCAACGACCACAACGTGGAGCGCAATTTCTACTACATCACCGGTCCGTTCCTGGATGACGCCTACCTCAACTACCCGAACCGCCGCCTGTTCGACCAGGACTTCGACATCCGCACGCGCCAGTTCTACGTGCAGGACCGCATGCGCTTCCTGGAGGATCGCCTGACCGTCGATGTGGGCATCAAGAGCCCCAACACCCGCATGACCGCCAACGCCAAGCCGGGCACCGAGGCCAGCTACGCCTCGGGCACGCTGACCGCCAAGGAATCGGTACTGCCGCAGGCCGGTATCGGCTTCAAGCTCAGCCCGAACCAGGAGCTGTTCGCCTCGTACTCGGAGAACATCGCCGCGTTCGTGGGCGGTGGCAGCGGTGGCCCGCTGCAGGTGTCCCCGGAATCGTTCGCGGCCAGCGCCGGGCTGGAGCCGGAGAAGTCGAAGACGCTGGAAGCGGGCTTCCGCACCTTCGGCGAGAAGTACCAGGCCTCGATCGCGGCGTACCACGTCATGTTCGACAACCGCCTGCTCTCGCTCAATCCGTGTACCAGCATCGAGGTGGGCACGCGCCCGGAGTGCATCACCCGCTTCATCAACGTGGGCTCGGTGAAGAGCCGCGGTGCCGAGTTGACCTTCATCCTCAAGCCGGTGGATGGCCTGCAGTGGTACAACGCGCTGTCGTGGAACAAGACGACGTACGAGGACAACTACACCTCCGGCGGGGCGATCGTGCCGGTGGCCGGCAAGATCACCGTGGACACCCCGCAGCGCATGGCGTCCAGTGAAATCAGCTGGAACCGCGACGGCTACTTCGCCAGCCTGCGCGCCAAGTACACCGGCAAGCGCTATTACACCTACACCAACGACCAGTCGGTGGCAGGCGTGACCACCTTCGATGCGGGCGTGGGCTATTCGTTCGGCCCCGGCCTGGGCCTGCGCGACGTCAAGGTGTCGCTCAACGCGACCAACCTCACCAACAAGCGCTACGCCGGCCAGCTGAGCTCGTTCGCCCCGACCGACCCGACCGGTAGCCGCTACGCGATCCACGCCAGCGCCCCGCGCCAGGTGTTCATGACGGTGGCAGCGGAGTTCTGACCGGCGCGGTCACCACCGACCGTTGGTCCGTGGTCGTCGGGGTTTGCGCGTGTGCCGACCAACGGTCGGGCACCTACCGGATACGAACGCGCGCAGCATGCACGGCGATGCCGTGGCAGCCACAGGCCAGGCGGTGACCGTCCACGACCACCGCCCGGCCCTCCATCCGCACCCGTTCGCTGCCCTCCACAAACGCATGACGCCCGGGATGCAGCAGGCACGTGGCCAGATCGTCGACCACGGCGATCGCGCGGCCATCAATGTGGCGACGGCCATCCATCTGGCATGAGACTACCTCGCCCCCGCCACTGGTGGGATCGCCCAGGCATACCGGGTGTTTCATGCCGGCCTCCGGCGCGTCGCGCGGTTCACCAATGCCCCTTCGGTGGCGTGCGATAGATCAGCGTTGCGGTGACCGTGTCGCCTTCCAGTACGTGGAGCAACGCGTCATGCGTGGCCATCCGGAAGCCAGTCGCCGTGCTGAGCGCGGTGGCAAAGCGGTCGCCGATGTCGTCCATGCTGTCCTTGTGGCAGCGCGAGCCGGTGCGGACCAGGCCTTCCACGTTCAGCGTCGTGCCCTGTTGCCGGTACAGTGCGGTCATCGGCTGGCAGCCGGCGTACCCGGTAAGGTGCTGGCCATCGGCTTCCAGGATGATGAAGCCCACGTGCGATTCCGGCGACACGGTCACTGCGGTGTGCTCGCCATTGCCGGGCAGGTCGTGCAGCTTCCACACCGTCCCCAGCAGCGGCTGCGGTGCTTCCGGTGTTTCAGGCCAGGTGTCCCAGATCTCCGGCAATGGGATGGGTTGCGGCTCGCAGGCGCTCATTGCCGTAACGGCGACAAACAGAAGGGGCAGGGCGATACAGGCTTTCATGGCGCTCCAGAGAGGGCTTGGCAATCGGAAGTGGGCAGGGGGCTGGCAGGTGCCTGCGGCGGCGTTGCGGTGATCACCGGTTGCAGCAGTAGACCGCCGTTGTCGTCGGCGATGACCACCACATGCCCTCCTGGGCAGGCCGCTGCCAGTGCCAACGCGGCGCCGCCGGCGCCACTGCCCAGCGGGCCCAACCGGGTGGCCAGATCCACGGCACGAGCGGGGTCGTCCAGATCCACCGGCGGCAACAGCCTGCGCAGGGCCAGCCGCAGCGCAACGGTGATGGCTGCATCGGCGCGGCTGTCGTGCCACACACGCCAGGGCGCTTGATCGTCCGGCAGGCGGGCGCACAGCGCCTGCCAGCCGGCGGCGATCGCATGCTCGCATTCGAGGGCAGGCAATCGCTTGCCGTGCGCGTCGTGCAGCGGCAGGTGCAGGGGCGGCGGCAGGCGGGCCAGCACGGACGCAGCGTCGTAGGCTTCCACCTGCTGGGTGGTCCAGGGCACCGGGTGCCAGGTGTCGTCGCCCAGCATGCGGGCAGCGCGGGCTTGGTCGGCCAGCTCGGGATCGTCGGACGCCCTGTATGCCCTGAGCAACGCGTCTACCGTCGGTGTCGGCAGCACCCGCGTCTGCGCTTCGTCCGGGAACAACGCGTGGACGCTGTCCATTTCCCTGCTCCACCACGCCATCGCCTGCCGGGCGCGTGTTCCCTCGGTGCTATTGGCGTCCACCGCCTGCTGGCGCAGGGCCGCGGGCAGGCCGTCGCGGGTAATCCACAGCACCACCACGCTGTCGTGCACGGGCGGGGGACGCGGTGTGTCCGGGTCCCGCCGGTGGCTGGAGTAGTGGCCGCGGATCAATTCACCGTCCACGCTCAACAGGACGGCGTTGCACAGCATTGGCGATGCCGAGAACTGCATGTGCAGCGCTTGCAGCACGGGCGCCAGCGACGGGCCGTTCTGCTCCACGGCCCGCAGCAGCGGCGGGCGCACCGTGGCCTGGGCCGCCATCAGTCCGGGCCAGTCGGCGGCGGCGTAGCGGCTGTCAGCGGTAAGGGTGGGGGCGAGCGTAAAGACCGGCACTGGGCCTGCGCTGGGCACGTGGCTCACCAGCATGTCCATCGCCTGGGCCAGGCGTACCTGCAGTGCCATGCCGCGCTCGGCCAGCGAGGCGCCGGGGTCGGGCAGGTCGTTGGCGAGCAGGGGGGCGTGCGACGGGGATGGGGCCAATTGGGCGGCCAAGCACTCGGGTGGATGCTGCGCCAGACGGGCGAAGCAGGCGCGGAGTTGCAGCGTGGGTTCGGTGGAAACCGCAGACGCCGCGCCGGGGGCGGCCGGAAAAGCGCTGGCACCGCGATGGGATGGGCGAGCGGACCACGCCTGCACACCCCCATGCAGGCCGCGGCCCAGCAGGGCAAACGCGGCTGCGGCAACACTGCCCACCGCCCAGGGGGCCAGCGCGTCCAGGCGCTCGCCTGGTGACAGGTCCAGCGCGTACCAGCCCATAAACAGCGACCACGGTGTACAGAGAACGTAGAAGACTCGTCGCCAGAGAGTTGCCGGGGTCATGACAGGCCGTCCTCGTGGGTGAGGCGTTTGGCGTCCCCGCGGGACGTCACCTCGCCGCGGGCGTTGTCTCGAGGCTTGAACACCGGCCGGAATATCTGCCGCCTGCGCAGATAGCTCCAACGCGGCTCGCGGCGTGAGATCAACGCCACGCCATCCAGCATGTCCAGCTTTCCGTCCATGCTCGATGCGGGTTTGGCATCGGTGAAGATGGGCTTGTTACCACGGCGATAGATCTCCAGTGCCCTGCGATCAGCGGTATTGAGCGGATCGACCGGAGGTAGTGGATACTCCTCGTCCAGCCTGGGGTTGGCTTCACGCCGCTTCTTGTACTCTGGCAGCACCTTTTCGTGGTAGCGATTGCGACTGGCGATGTACTGTTTGTCCTTCTTCTCCAACAGGGCGTGCATGTTCGTGTAGTCACGCTCGCATTGGGGATCGGTCAACACGAAGCCCGCGCGCGAGTCGTGCACGTACTGCGCCATGAAGGTGCTGACCGCCGTAGTGGGCGCGGGTGCACCCGCCCAGTAGCGGTCGTACATCCGCAGGCACTGGTCCTCGCGCGTGATGGCGTTGACAGGGCCTGACTGCAGAAATCTCACCCTCAACCGGTCCGTCGTCTGGCTGAAAGGCTGGATATAGACGCCCAGCTCTGCATTGGCTTGGTCCATATTGATGTGGTCCTGCACCTGGGTGCCCTTGCAGTGGGTCATGAAGGGATGTGCGATAAACCGGGCACGCGGCAACACGTCCCTTCGCCACCCCATGTAGGTAACGTAGTGGCTGTGCAGCAGGCGCATCAGCGGCGCGCCGCCGCGATGTTGCTGCAGCGTGGCTTGGTGAGCGTTGAAGCTGCGTTGTAGTTCGGGGGAGATGGCGAAGGCGTCGGTGAGCTGGGCATCCCCCAACGCAGCCCTCGGGATTAATGGTACTGCTGCTGCGCAGGCGCGTTCATACATATCGTTGAGTGGAATCTGCGACAGCATGTCGTACTGATCCTGTCGAACCTGATGCTGGCCGAGGTGGGTTCCTTTGCCCTGTGCGTTTGGGCCATATCCTCCGCCCACGTCCGCATGTACGCCTGGGTACACTATTTCGATCCGGGGCAGCTTGATGTCGCGTTCTATACCTATGGTGGTCAAGGGGAATGAGTTGCGGGCCTCGTGCCCAGCCACCATATGCACGCATTGCTCGACAAACTGGGGAATGATCATGTATTCCGGCTTTGCCCAACCCAAGTGGCCATTGAACGGAAACGGGAAGGAGTCTGCGAACTCCACCGATGCAACCGTGTCGAACAAACCCATGAAGCGCACCCTGAGTGGAATGCCGCACACCTGGGCGTGGTCGCCACCGGTCCATTCGATCAGGTGGTTCAGGAATGCCCGCGCTGCTGCTGCGCCTCGCGAGAAGCCGAACAGATCCAGGGTGATCATCGGGATTTCAGGCGCGCCTGGTTTGGGGTTGGCCAGCATCTGTTCCAGCTTGCGTCGCCAGATCTTGATCTGGGCTTCGTCCTGCACTGCAGCGCTGGTATCTTCGATGGTCTCCGGGACAATCACATCACCCGTGAGGATTCTTGCCAGCTCGTTAGCCATGTACAGAAAGGCGTAACGCAAGCGCAGGTCACCGTTGGCGCCGCTCTGTGCGCCGTCCGGATGCGGCTCAACCTCGCCAATATGAGGGAATGGAGTTCCTACGCCTTGTACGTAGAGGCGGAACTGACCTTCTTCCTTCTGCTCATCGCAAGCATCGAACAGTCTAACTACGTTGCTGTGCGCGCCTGTCGGCAGGTCTTCAATTCTATGATTTCGCGTTCCATCGAAGAAAATCGAGAACTGAACATTCATCCAGCACTGAACAGTTTCCATGCCGATACTCGCCTTGGCAGGGTTGAACAGTCGAGTTGCGGGTGCATCCTCTGGGAGCCACGCTGTTTCAGTCATCACGACCAATGCCTCTGCGCTTGTTGAAACTCTTATAGGGGGATTCAGCTCCTGGATAGTCCGGATGATTCGGGCCTTTCATGGACGGGATTACCAGCACTTCGTCATCAGCGAAGATGTGTAGCCAAGTACGCCCCACATAGGTGTACGGGTGCACAGGAACGTCTTTCTCGACCCAGCGGCACCCCTCATTCTGCGGAACGCCCGGAATGTAGAAGGTTCCGCGCGCGCAGCGCCTCCATCTGACATTCACGGTCAACCCGGGATGCCAGCGCTGTGGCAGGCTGATCGCGCTAAGAACAGTACTGCCGCCGGTTCCGGCGCTGTCTCCGCCCAGACCATTGACATAAACAGGACGCACGAAGGTGTCGGTCGGCTCATAGTCCATCGACGTCAAGCTGCCACCGACGCGCGCGTTGGGATCTGAACTTCGCTCCGGAGGCTTGCAACTCGTCAAGGTGAGCACGACGGCGGCGAGCGCGGCTATGTGCATTGCACCGCGCCTGTGGTGACTACGGGGCTTCACCAACGCGCATGCGTTGGAGTCTGCCAGCCCGGTTCGCATGCAATGTGTGCTCCCGGGAGTCGTCAGACAGTGCGCATCCAGTGCGCGCGACACCCGCTGCACGCCAACGGTCACCTTCGCTTCCTCGGGGAGCCACGCTGTTTCAGTCATCACGACCAATGCCTCTCCGATCGTTGAAGTTCTTATAGGGGAATTCAGCGCCCGGATAGTCAGGATGATTCGGGCCTTTCATGGACGGGATGACCAGCACTTCGTCATCAGCGAAGATGTGTAGCCATGTACGCCCCACGTAGGTGTAGGGGTGCACCGGAACGTCTTTTTCGATCCAACGACAGGCCTCTTCCTCCGTTTCAGGCCGATCCGCATAGAAAGCTCTGCATCGCCGCCATTTCGCACGGACTGTGAGTCCTGGATGCCACCGTTGCGGCAGGCTGATCGCGCCGAGTACGGTGCTTCCGCCAGTGCCTGCACTGTCTCCGCCCCGGCCATTGACATAAACAGGGCGCACGAAGGTGTCGGTCGGCTCATAGTCCATCGACGTCAAGCTACCGCCGACGCGCGCGTTGGGGTCTGAACTTCGCTCCGGAGGCTTGCAACTCGTCAAGGTGAGCACGACGGCGGCGAGCGCGGCTATGCGCATTACACCGCGCCTATGGTGACTACGGGGCTTCATCAACGCGCATGCGGAGGAGTCTGCTGGCCCGGTTCCCATGCAATATGTGCTCCCGGGAGTCGTCAGACAGTGCGCATCCAGTGTGCGTGACACCCGCTGCACGCCAAAGATCACCGTCGCTTTCTCGGGAAGCCAGGACCATTCACTCATCTCGACCAATGCCTCTGCGCTTGTTGAAGCTCTTGTAGGGGGACTCGGCTCCTGGATAGTCAGGATGTCCTGGGCCCAACATTGCCGGGATCACCAGAACCTGGTCATCAGCGAAGATGTGTAGCCAGGTACGCCCCACATAGGTGTACGGGTGCACAGGAACGTCTTTCTCGACCCAACGACAGGCCTCTTCCTCCGTTTCGGGTCGATCCGCATAGAAAGCTCTGCATCGCCGCCATTTCGCACGGACTGAGAGTCCGGGATGCCACCGCTGCGGCAGACTGATCGCGCCGAGTACGGTGCTTCCGCCAGTTCCGGCAATATCTCCACCCCGACCGTTGACGTAAACGAACTCCACGTACGTGTCGGTCGGCTCATAGTCCATCGACGTCAAGCTTCCGCCGACGCGCGCGTTGGGGTCCGAACCTCGCTCCAGAGGCGTACAGCCCGCCATAGTGAGAGCCGCAACTGCGAATGCGGCTGCATGGAGTGTGTCGTGCTTACGGCGACGCCAGTATTCAATCACTGCATGTCCGCAGGATTCTTCTCTTTCGATGTCCTTCAGGTGTGCCTTCTCGGGGCGCATTGACACCTGAAAATTCGCAAAAACTGGCGCCCGCTCGCTATCGACGCTCGCCTCCGAGGGGGTGTAAATTCGCGTCGCCGCCGTGTTCTCAAGCGCCCGGGAGTATTCACTCATAGCGGCCAGCTCCTCTGTCTTTCCTGGACGTCCTTGCTGGAGTGCTCAGGCCCTGGGTAGCCCTGATGATTCGGCGCCTTCACAGAAGCGATCACCAACATCTGGTCGTCAGGGAAGATGTGCAGCCAGTTATCTGCATGTGTGTACCGTTGAATCGATGCACCCTTTTCAACGCACCTGCACCCTTTCTCCCGTAGCTGATCGAATGTGTGACTATCCGGGCGGGTGGGGCGGCACCATTTGACGCGCAAACCCAGTCCTGTTTTCCAATGCCGCGGCAGGTCGCGATGGAAGCGGTGCCTGCTTGTCACGTTGGCAGGGCTGCCATCGATGAGGAAGGTTCCAATGGCCGTGACGCCATATCCATGGTCCAGCAGCGTCAGGCTGTCGCCCTCGTGCGTAGAGACGTGCTGCTTCAAAATGTAATGGCGCGCTGGTGCGATGCTTACAGCCAATGCCGCAGCGCAGATGCCCATAATCCAAAGCAGGATCTTCATGTCCTGGCCGATTCCTGCGCGCCGACCGGTAGCGGTCTGGCCGGCTTCGGCGGTTTGTTGAGCGCCGATGATTGCGGCGTCCCGTTGGGCCCTCTCAAGCAGCGCGCTGTAAGCGATGCGTTCTGCCACGTCCTGCCGAACGCCACGAGCAACTGAGCTGTATAGCGCCAGCACCAGAACGGTGACGACCGTCATGAAGGGCAGGCCTATCACATGCAATGCATAAAGGCCCAGCGGTCCACCGCCTACCCAGCCCAGCATCAGCAGGAATGCCGCGAGCCATACGCTGAAGGCTGCACGGACAATGGGTGATCTTCTGAAACGAGCCTTGTGGACATCGCTGAATGTTTGTCGCACCCCGTTGATGAAGAGAAAGAGGGTTGCAAACCCAACAGTCCTCCATTCCAGCGACACGTCGCTCCCGTCACGTTGCTGCCACAGCATTGCTGTCGTGATCAATGCAGCCAATGCTACGTCCATCCCGAGCCAGGCCAGCTGTGCGTAATCCTGCTGCTCGAGCCCTTCCTGGGTCGCATTGGCTTGGTCATCACTATCCGATGCTGGTTGCGCCGCTGGCTGGCTGGATGAGGCATCAGGGGGCTGAGACGTGGTCATGCGCGCTCCTTTTCAACTGCTGATTGAATGACGGACGATCCAGTAATGTTCATTCATTCCTCCCGAGTTCCTGTTGTCGATGGATGTGCTCCTCGACGCTGTCCGCATCGGAATGGCGTGCATCAGCCGGTGTAGAAGTGCTCGGGATCGCCTGCACGTGGTCTTCAGGGACGGAGTTCAGCGCCATATCGGCGCGGTAACGCACCGATATGGCGCTGGCAATAATGAGCAACAGCAGGATTCCGAGCATCCAGAAGGGTGAGTTGCCATCGCTGCTGCGGCCCTGCGGCATCCTGCTGCCAGGCTCCTCCGACGATAGCCCGGACTCAGTCTGATCGGACGCGGTGTCCCGTCGTGCCTTTTCAGCTGCGGCGGACGCAGTCTGCCGTGCCGCCTCGGTGCTGAGAGCCCGCGCAAAAAGGAAGTGCACTGCTGCCACGGCAATCGTTGTTCCGGCGGCGAACGGCAGTGCAAGGAACGGCCAGATGTATAGGCGTAGTGGTTCATACGCGAGCCAGCCGATGAACAACACCCACGCAAGAAGCCACGCACCGGAGGATATACGCAGGAGCGAAGATTGCTGGAATCTGAGGGCATTGGCGTCCTTGATCGTGTTTCGAACACCGTTGCTCATGAGAAGCGAAGGCACGAAGGTGCAGAAGAAAAAGGTTCCTGAGTCTTCGCTTTCTGGTGCTGACAGCCACACGATTGTTGCTGCCATAAACGCAGCTGTAACCACGTCCACGCCGTACCACATCAGGTCCATTGCCTCTGTTGATGTGTCATCTTCGACAGGCTCCCTGCTTGCGCCAGGAAGCGGTGGGCTGTGATCTTCTGCTGGTTTGGGTGGTGTAGTCTCAGGGTGCTCGGGGTCTGTCATTTCGGATCCTCGTCAAAGGTGATTGTGTCGGCGGGTGTATCCGACGCCTCTCCATCCATCAGCGCGCTCCACAGCGCATCACCGCGCAACGCCAACGTGTGCACCGGATGCCCATCCAATGGCATGGGGTACCCGCCCGCCCTCAGCGCGAATGCAATCCAGCTCGCCTGGTCCGGCGCTTCCACATACCCCGCGGCCACCGCGGCCCGCTGCACCTGCGTGGCGACGGTGTGTCTGCGCTCGCGCGAGGTCAGCGATGCGGCGTACCGCACATGTCCTTTAAGGCTGTGCAGCAGCTGGTCCACCACGCTGTGCTCTGCCAACGCCTCGCGCTGCGCATCGGTCCAGCCGGCAGTGGTGCCCGGCTCAAGAGTCGACGGTCCGGGTGGTGCGAGCGCCAACGCGTTGCCATCGCGGTCGGCCATCCACCATCCCGACCAGGGTGCGCAGAATGCCGCCCGCTGCGCTGGAGTCCACACCGTCATGGCCGCACGCAGCACGCGACCATCGGCCAGGCGGGTGTAGTGCAGCCCACGCGGGTGGCCATCGCGCAGCCAGTGGCGCAGGTGGTCGGCCGCGTCTGGCCGCGCCAGCGCACTGGCCAGCCAGTTCACGCCTGGGCCACTACCGTCCAGCCCCACTGCCTGTGCCTGGGCTGGCGACAGCAACCACGGGCCAAAGGCCTGCGCCTCCTCGGGCAAGTCGTCAAACAGCGAGAGGCCCGCGCCCGGCGTGCGGGCCAGCCGGACGCCGGCGGCGTGTTGCATGGCGCCGTCCACGAGCACGCAGGGCGTCACCCCGTGGGTGGCTAATGCGGCATGGCAGGCAGGCGGCAGGGGATTCATGCCGCGCCTGCCAGATTGACCGCGGCGCTGCCGCGCATGGCCGCCATGGCTAGGCAGGGCAGGCATACCGGCGGAATCGGCGCAGCCACCAGGGTGCGCTGCCACTGCTCGGTGCGCGGCCCGTCCCAGTCATGGCTGGCACCGTGGAAGGCGATGGCGTCCTTGCTGCCCCCGGTCACGCCGCCGCCCACGCGCAGGAAGCTGCCGTCTGCCGCCACCAGGCGGATCACCGGTGCGGCCAGCACGATCTCACCGTTCTCGGCACTGATCTGCACGCCTTGCAGCGCATGCGCCTGGATTTCCGCAGTGCGCGCCTGCACCGCCACGTGCCCGGCATTGGCGATGGTGCTGATGCCGCCGTCGCGGGCAAACAGCGACAGGCCCTGGCCCGCCTGCAGGTGCATGCGCTCGCCGCTGGTCTGCTGCAGGCCGCCGGTGGCAACTACATCGTGGTGTCCTTGGCTGACGTGCAGCTGCGAGGCCGGGGTTGCGCTTACCAGGCCAGCAGCGGCCGATACGGCGATTACCGGTGCCTGGCCGCCCTGGTCGCCCCAGCCGCGCAGTGCTTCGGCAAGTGCCTGCTGGGGGGCAGTGGCCGGTGCCCCCGCCTGCTGTTCGATGGCCAGGGTGGCCAGGTCCTCGAACACGCGGCGGCAATCGTCCAGCAGGCCCTGCAGTTCCTGGCGGTCCAGCTGGTGCCCTTGCGCCTGCTGCCGTCCATGGCTGCTGACCAGCAGGCCGTGCGCCGAGCGCAGCGCCAGCGCGGCATCGGTGCGCAGCTCTGCGCCTTCGCCGCGCGGATCTGCCTGGTCGTCGCTGCGCGAGCCGTGCAGGTGTCCCAGGTGCAGCACGCTGTCATGCGGGCTCGCGCGCAGCGTGGTGGCCAGCTGGCCGGTGCTGTCGTCAAAGATCAGCTCGCCATGTGCGTCACCTGCATGTTCCTGCGAGCGGATGCCGGACAGGGCGCGGTTGCCCGGCAAGTGCCCAACCCCGGCGAAGCGGGGTGTCGCGTGGCGGCCGTTGTAGAGCACGCCGGTGACCACCGGGCGGTCGATGTCGCCGTGAAGGAAGGTGACCAGCACCTCCTGGCCGATACGTGGCAGGAACTGGTGACCAAAGCCATCGCCCGCACTGGGCAGGGCGACGCGCACCCAGGTGGAGGCGCGCGCGTCTTCGGTGTGCCCATCGGGGTGGTCCTGTGGGCGCTGCCAGTGGAAACAGATCCGTATGCGGCCCAGCGCATCGGTATGCACCGTCTCGCCGGGTGGGCCGACCACGGTGGCGGTCTGGGGGCCGTTGGCGGTGGGGCGGTGCAGGCGGTCGGCGTACGCGGGTACCACCGTCTGGTCATGCGGCACTGCGCGGAACCGGGTGCGACACTGGCCGGGCGTGAGGCCCTCGCCGTCGCCGGCAGGCACCGCATCGGGCAGGTTGTTGCACGCCTCCAGATGGATGCCCGTGACCAGAAAGCTGCGCCCCGCGCTTGCCTGCGCTGCATGCAACGGGTGCTGCTCGATGGTAACGGCGTCGCCGGTGACCAGGGTGCGCAACTGCCCCTCACCCAGCCATGTGCGTGCGCGCAGCTCCCGCGCCTGCATGCGCAAGCGAGCATAGCGGTCAAGGTCCTGGTTGCCGCTCGCGTAGTACAGCGTCTGCGCCTCATGCGCCTGCAGACCCAGCGTGGCATCGCTGGCGGGCAGTTCGCGATCCAGCACGGCGTCGTCGCTGCCCTGCTGAACCTGCGCGCTGGCGTAGTCATAGCTGGACAACGTCACGGTCGACGGCACCAGGTGGTGGCGTTCCTGCCACTGCTGCAGATCGTCGTCGCGGTCCTCGGTGAGCGCGTTGCGGTACCGCAGTGGCCGGGCACGGTCCGGGTCGAACAGACTGCTGTCGCTCAGGTGCAGGCAGTGTCGCGGCTGCAGCTGGTCCACGCTGAAGTGGAAGTGGTAACTGATGCCTTCCTCGGCCAGCAGTCGCTCCATGAAAGCATGGTCGCTCTCATTGAACTGCACGCAGTAGGAGCGCGGAGGGTGCTCGCGCAGCAGCTGGCGGGTGTGCTCGAACGCGGCGGCAATGCGTGGATTGCGGTGCCGGTGCTCGTCCAGGATCAGCGCCACGATGTCGGGCACGCTGATGTCCTGGAACACCCGGCAGGCGTGACGGTGCGCCAGCAGGGCCAGTGCCGAGCCGATCTGCAGGTTCACCTGCGGCAGGCCGCCATGCAGGCCTGCGCGGTGCGCGCCCGTGATGATGCCGGTCAGCCAGCGTCGCCGGCCTTGCGCGCTGATGAGCCCGACACCAATGGAGCGGCCGAGCAGCGCGCTGGTGTCGAGATCGGGACGGGAGGCGACGCACGCGGCGGTGAGCTGGAAGTCGCCGCTGAGGCTGTCGCGGTAGTCGATGTGCTGCGGGAGCAGCGGAGCAGCGCTGGCCTCCGGACCCCACACGATGTCGATCAAGCGATGCTGCGAGTGGGCCTTGGCGGCCACTGCGATTTCATGCGACATGCGTGAGTCCTTCTGATCCACTGGCCACGAAGAAGTGGCTGATGCTGTACGTGGATTAGAAGCGAAGCGGGTCAGTGCGCGTAGCTGGAGAATGTCGCATCCAGCGTGATTTTCGCTGGGAAAACGTTCAAAGAGACTGATGTGTGACTGTGGTCACCCGACTTGTGCGCGGGCCAACGAGCAGCGCCGCTGTGCATCGATCGGTTGATGGTGTGCAGACGTGGCGTTTCATGGCGTGTCGACCAACGGCGAGCACGCGCCGGTGCCGCGTACAAAAAAAGCCGCAACGCCTCTCAGCGTCGCGGCCACCTCGTGGGGGAGGTCACGCGTCAACCGGACGCGTCAAACATCAGAACATGTGCAGGCCACCGTTCACCGCATAATCCGCACCGGTCACATACGCCGCATCATCGGAGGCCAGCCACGCGCACAGGCTGGCCACTTCTTCCGGCTTGCCCAGGCGGCGGATCGGCACCGAGCCGGCCAACCGGTCCAGCACGTCCGGCGGGAAGCTGCTGATCGACTGGCTGGCGATGTAGCCCGGCGAGATCGTATTGACCGTCACCCCGCGGGTGGCCACCTCATTGGCCAGCGCCCGGCTGAAGCCATGCATGGCCGCCTTGGCGGTGGCGAAGTTGACCTGGCCGATCTGGCCCTTGTGCGCGCTCACCGAGCCGATATTCACGATCCGGCCCCAGCCGCGCGCGGCCATGCCGTCGATGACCTGCTTGGTGATGTTGAACAGCGCATGCAGGTTCGAGCCCATCACCGCGTTCCAGTCGTCCGGGCTCATCTGCCGGAACAGCACGTCGCGGCTGCCGCCGGCGTTGTTGACCAGCACGTCGATCTCGCCGACCTCGGCCTTGACCTTGGCGAAGGCGGCCACGGTCGAGGACCAGTCCGCGGCGTTACCCTCCGAGGCGATGAAATCGAAGCCCAGCTCGCGCTGTTCGCGCAGCCAGCCGGCCTTGCGCGGCGAGTTCGGTGCGCAGCCGGCCACCACGGTGTGGCCGTTGCGGGCCAGCTTCTGGCAGATGGCAGTGCCGACACTGCCCATACCGCTGGTGACGTAGGCGATGCGAAGGGTCATGGCAGAACGCTCCTTGGTAGGCGGATCAGGACGCAAGCGGGTACAGGCCGAACAGCAGGCCGCCGAGCATCAGCAGCATCGAGATGGCGATGGCCCACTTCAGGGTGAACTTCTGGTGGTCGGCGAACTCCACCTTGGCCAGGCCCACCAGCAGGTAGGTCGAGGGCACCAGCGGGCTGAGCAGGTGCACCGGCTGGCCGGCCAGCGAGGCGCGGGCCATCTCCACCGGGGTGATGCCGTAGTTGCCGGCCGCCTCGGACAGGATCGGCAGCACGCCGAAGTAGAAGGCGTCGTTGGACATGAAGAAGGTGAACGGCATCGAGGCGATCGCGGTGATCACCGCCAGGTACGGGCCCCAGCTGTCGGGGATGATCGCCAGGAAGCTGTGCGACATCGCCTCCACCATGCCGGTGTTGTTGAGGATGCCGGTGAAGATGCCCGCGGCGAAGATCAGCGCCACCACCGACAGCACGTTGCCGGCATGGTTGACCACGCGGCGGCGCTGCTCGGCCAGGTTCGGATAGTTGATCACCAGTGCGATGGCGAAGCCGACCATGAACAGCACCGGCATCGGCAGCACGCCCATGATCAACGCGGTCATCAGCGCCAGGGTCAGCGCCAGGTTCACCCACAACAGCTTCGGCCGCTTGGTGTCTTCGGCGTCTTCCACCGTGGGCAGCGCGTTGCCGTCATCGGACACGCTGTTGTCCATCCAGCTGCCCCCCTGCGGCAGGCTGACCACGCCCAGGCGGCGGCGTTCCTTCAGGCCCAGGTACCAGGCCAGCAGCAGCACGCCGGCGCAGGCGATCACCATCGAGGGAATCAGCGGCACGAATACGTCTGCCGGGTCCACGTGCAGCGCGGTGGCCGCGCGTGCGGTCGGCCCGCCCCACGGGGTGAGGTTCATCACGCCGCCGGCGAGGATGGTCACGCAGGTCATGTTCAACGCGTTCATGCCCAGCCGCTGGTACAGCGGCAGCATCGCCGACACGGTGATCATGTAGGTGGTCGACCCGTCGCCGTCCAGCGAGATCAGCATCGCCAGGATCGCCGTGCCCAGCACGATCTTCATCGGGTCGCCCTTGACGAAGCGCAGGATGATCCGCACCAGCGGGTCGAACAGGCCCGCGTCGATCATCACCCCGAAGTACAGGATGGCGAACATCAGCATCACGCCGGTCGGCGCGATCTTCTTGATGCCTTCCAGCATCATCTCGTCGATGTCGGCACCGAAGCCGCCCAGCAGCGCGAAGATGATCGGAATGGTGATCAGGGCAACAAGGGGCGACAGCCGTTTGCTCATGATCAAGTACATGAACGTAATGACCATGCCAAAGCCTAGGATGCTGAGCATCATCTGCAGACTCCTGGAGAGGTAGTGCGGAAGGAAGAAATCAGAAATCGAACTGCAGGCGGCCGGTCACCGCGCGGGTACGGTCCACCGTGGTCGCCGCCAGGCGGTCGCGGTTGCGGCTTTCGATCAGGTTGAGCATGAAGCGCAGGTTCGGGCGCATGTACCAGTTGCCGCCCAGCGTCCATGCCTCGGTCTGTGCATCCCGCAGGTCCGGCTGGCCGATGAGGTGCTGGTCGCCGCGCATCTGGTCGTAGCGCAGCGCCACTTCGAAGGCGCCGGCGGGGTGCTGGAAATCCTTGACCCGGCCGAACCGGCCGGTCTTGCGGTCGTACACGCGCGACTCGCCGGTGACGAACCAGCTCACCAGGCCGTAGCCGGCCATCACCTTGCCGCGCTGGCTGCCGTCGTCGAAGGTGGCACCGCTGAACTCGCCCTGCCAGGACAGCGGGCCGCGCACCTGCGCGTATTCCAGCGACCACTTGTTGACGTCGGTGTCGCGGCCGGCCGAGAAGTCGACCAGGGTCAGGCGGCTGTTGTCGGACAGGTGGCCGGCCGGGCGCGGGCGGATCCTCAGCCCGGGTACGCCGTTGGCGCCGGGATTGTCGTAGCGCTCGTGAGCCAGCGACAGGCCCAGGTGCAGCACCTCGCCGGCGGTGGCGCCCGGTGCCCAGGTGGCGCGGCCACCGGCCGCGCGGCCCTTGACCTGCCAGGCGTCGATGCTCTCCAGGCTGTAGGCGCTGGCCGCCCAGGTCATGTCACCGCGCGCGGCCTGCCACGAAGCACCCAACCGATACAGCGGGGCCAGCGTGGTGCCGGCGTTGCCGCGTTCCAGGAAGGTGCCGTAGTTGGAACTGGTGCGGTCGTCCAGCGAGAAGAACTGCTTGAACTGGCCCACGGTGAGCTTGCCGGCGTCACCGAAGCTGCGGCTGACGAACACGTCCTTGGCTTCCACCCGGTCGCCGGAGAAGTCGGCTTCCAGCTTGTAGTCCACCACGAAGAACTTGCCCGACACGTCCACCCAGGCACGGCGGATCTCGGTGTCGTCCTTGTTGGGGGTGCCGCGGCTGTCGTTGCTGAAGTCGGCGAAATCCAGATGCAGGCGGCCGCCAACAGTCGCGGTGACCGGGCGTTCATCGTCGGTGCCCTCGGCCGCCCAGACCGGCGCGGTCAGCAACAGCAGGGTGCAGGCAGCCGGCGTGCGCCAGCGCAGTGAGTTCAGTTCCACGGACCCTCCCAGGTACGTCAGTGCGTGATGTCGGCCATGGCGTGGCAGGGGACTGCGACGCGATGGCGCAGCCTAGTGCCGGGAAGCTGTCATCCACCTGTCAGGGGTTTGTGCACTGCAGCGAAGCCCACGGCAGCGGCCGCTCGCGCTAGCATTCGTGCACCTTCGACGAATTGACCCGATGCGCCTGCTGCTGGTGGAAGACAACCCGGACCTGGCCGATGCCATCGTCCGCCGCATGCGCCGCAGTGGCCACGCGGTGGACTGGCAGAGCGACGGGCTGGCCGCGGCCAGCGTGCTGCGCTACCAGAGCTTCGACCTGGTGGTGCTGGACATCGGCCTGCCCAAGCTCGACGGCCTGCGCGTGCTGGCCGGCATGCGCGAGCGCGGCGACAGCACCCCGGTGCTGATGCTGACCGCGCGCGACGGCATTGAAGACCGGGTGCAGGCGCTGGACGTGGGCGCGGACGACTACCTGGGCAAACCGTTCGATTTCCGCGAATTCGAGGCGCGCTGCCGGGTGCTGCTGCGGCGTACCCGCGGCCAGGCCAGCGAAGTGGTGCAGATCGGCGCGTTCCAGTTCGACAACGCCTCGCACCGGGTCAGCCTGGACGGCCAGCCGATCGAACTGCCCAACCGCGAGTACCGCCTGCTGGAAATCCTGATGGGCCGGCTGGGCCAGGTGGTGGCCAAGGACGAGATCGGCAATGGCCTGTTCGGCTTCGACGACGAGGCCGGCCCCAACGCGATCGAACTCTACGTGGGCCGCCTGCGTCGCAAGCTGGCCGACGCACCGCTGCGGATCGTCACCGTGCGCGGCAGCGGCTACCTGCTCGAAGCGCTGGGCGACCACGCCGGCAGTGCAGGCGGCGATGACGACTGACCCGCGCACCTCCGGTTCGATCCGGCACACGCTGTGGCTGTACCTGGGCGCGTTTCTGGCGCTGTTCGCGGTGGCGTTGCTGTTCGGCGCGCGCGCCTACGGGCAACGTGCCGCCAACCGCTCCTACGACCACCTGCTGGTGTCCTCGGCGCTGTCGATCATCGACTCGGTGGCGCTGGTGGAGGCGCAGTGGCAGGTGGACCTGCCGTATGCCGCGCTGGACCTGCTGGCGATGGCACCGGAGGACCGCGTGTTCTACCGCGTGTCCGACGCACGCGACCAGACGGTGACCGGGTACGCGGATCTGCCACGTCCGCCGCACGCGCCCAGCGACCGCCCGCAGTTGTTCGATGCGCCCTACAGCGGCGAGCAGGTGCGGTTCGTGGTGGTGGCGCGGCGGGTGTCCTCGCCGTCGGCGCAGGGCGAGGTGCGGGTGCAGGTGGGCCAGACCCGGCGCGCCCGCGAAGCGCTGGCGCAGGACATGGTCACCCGTGCGCTGCTGGCCATCGCGGTGTTGTCGCTGTTGTCGCTGGCCCTGGTGGGTCTGGGTGTGCACCGCGCACTTCGCCCGCTGGTGCGGATGGAGCGCGAGCTGGCCCGTCGCGAACCGTCCGACCTGAAACCGCTCGACGCCAGCGTGCCACGCGAGATGGACAAGATGGTGGGCGCGCTGAACCACTTCATGGGCCGCCTGCAGGGCAGCAATGAAACGCTGCGGGCGTTCATGGCCGAGGCCGCGCACCAGATGCGCACGCCGCTGGCCGCGCTGCGCGCGCAGGCGCAGCTGGCCCTGGACGAGGAAGATCCCGAGGACATGCGGCGCAGCCTGCACGCCATCGAGCGCAACGCCACCCACATGAGCCGCCTGCTCAACCAGCTGCTCAGCGACGCCAGCGTGATCCACCGTGCCAACCTGCAGCGCTTCGCCCCGGTGGACCTGGCCGAAACCGTGCACCAGGCGTTGCACGAAGCACTGCCGCAGGCACTGCCGGCCCCGCGCGTGCAGTTGGCGGTGAGTGCGCAGGCGGCCTGGATACACGGCGACGCACTGCTGCTGCGCGAGGCCATCAAGAACCTGATCGACAACGCCCTCAAGTACGGCGGCGACGGCGCGCTGCAGGTGGCGCTGACCGAGGAGGCGCAGCACTGGGTGCTGACCATCGCCGACCACGGGCCGGGCATTGCCGCAGCCGACGCCGAGCGCGTGTTCGAGCGTTTCGCGCGTGGCGAAGGGGCCGCCGCCGGCGGCGCCGGACTGGGGCTGGCCATCGTCAAGCGCGTGGTGGACAGCCATGGGGGCCAGATCGACCTGAGCAACCGCGTCGGAGGGGGCCTGGTGGCCACCATCCGCCTGCCGAGGATGCATGCATGAGATACGCGTGGTTGTTGCTACTGGTGATGGCAGGCCCGGTGCTGGCCGCGCCGGGCGATGTGCAGCGGTTCCCGGCCAAGGGCCCGGCGGTGGCGCACCTGCGCATCCATGGCTCGACCGACATCGAGGTGTTCGCCACGGTGATTGCCGACTACCAGCGCCTGCACCCGGGCACCGACATCCTCTACGAGGATGTGATCACCCAGGACATCTACGCGCGCTACCTGCGCGACCGCAGTGGCCCGCAGGCGCCGGACATGCTGATCAGCAGCGGCATGGATCTGCAGACCAAGCTGGTCAACGACGGCCACGCGCTGCCGCATCGCTCGGCGCAGACCGACGCCTTGCCCGCCTGGGCGCAGTGGCGGCACGAGGCCTTCGGGATCAGCTACGAGCCGGTGGCCATCGTCTACAACACCCGCACCCTGCCGGCCGCGCGGGTACCGCACACGCGCCGGCAACTGCTGGAACTGCTGCGCGCCCCGGACGCGCCGCTGCAGGGCAGGGTGGGCACCTACGACGTGGAGCGCAGCAGCGTGGGCTACCTGCTGGCCACCCAGGACGGCCAGCGCGGCAGTATTGCCGGTGCGCTGCTGGGCGCGCTGGGCGACAACGGCGTGCACCTGGAAGAACGCACCGGCGTGCTGCTCGACCAGGTCAGCAGCGGCAAACTGTCGCTGGTCTACAACGTGCTGGGTTCCTACGCGCAGGCGCGGATCGAGGCCGGTGCGCCGCTGGGCATCGTCGAGCCGGAGGACTACACGCTGGTGGTGCTGCGCACCGCGGTGATTCCCCGCAGCAGCCCGCATCCGGACGAGGCGCGACGCTTCCTCGACTACCTGCTGTCGCCCCGCGGCCAGCAGGTACTCTCGCGCGAAGCCCGCCTGATGCCGATCCTGCCGGCGCAGGGCCAGCAACGCGGCCGCTCGCCCGAACGCAGCTACCGCCCCATCCAGCTCGGGCCGGGCCTGCTCGTGTACCTGGACGGCCTGAAGCGCCGCCAGTTCCTCGACGCCTGGCGCGGCAGCATGCGGCAGCACGACGACCGCTGACAACCGCCCCCGCGTAGCGCCGGGCGCTGCCCGGCAACCCTACAACGATCCACGTAGCGCCGGGCTCTGCCCGGCAACCGCATAGATCCCACGTAGTGCCGGGCTCTGCCCGGCAACCGCATAGATCCGACGTAGTGCCGGGCTCTGCCCGGCAACGCCATGACAACGATCCCCCCAGGCTCCACCCGGCAACCGCATTACAATTGACCGCATGAGCGAACTCACCGTCCTGATCGCCGACGACCACCCGCTGCTGCGCGCGGCCGTCGTCCATTCCCTGCGCCAGTCGCTGCCGCAGGCGCAGGTGATCGAAGTGGCCAGCGCCGCCACGCTGGAAACCGCACTGGACCAGCACCCGGAAATCGAACTGGTGCTGCTGGACCTCACCATGCCCGGCGCCCGCGGGTTCTCCTCGCTGCTGCACGTACGCGGCGCGCACCCGGACATCCCGGTGGTCATCGTCTCCTCCAACGACCACCCCCGCGTGATCCGCCGTGCCCAGCAGTTCGGCGCGGCCGGCTTCATCCCCAAATCCGCCCCCGCCGAAACCATCGGCCAGGCGGTGGCTGCGGTGCTCGACGGCGGGATCTGGTTCCCGGCGATGGCACCGGAGCGCTCCGAATCCGACGCGCTGCTCGCCGCACGCCTGGCCCAGCTCACCCCGCAGCAGTTCCGCGTGCTGCTGTGCCTGGCCGACGGCCTGCTCAACAAGCAGATCGCCTACGAACTGGGCCTGGCCGAGAACACGGTGAAGGTGCACGTCACCGCGATCCTGAAGAAGCTCGACTGCCACAGCCGCACCCAGGCCGCAGTGCTGGTGAAGGCGCTGGAGCCGGAGGGCGATGCCGGGGCGGGGCTGGACGGGTAGGGGCGCCGTCCGATCGACCGCCGATACGGCCGATCATCGCAACGGGGCCCTGGTCCAGAATCGGAGACACAGTCTCGTCGTCGACACGCATCGCCCATCATCCCCTCAAGGACGAGCCAACCCCATGTCGTTATCCGGCGAAGAGATCTTCGCAAGGTGCCTGAAGATCGCCCTGTTGTCTGGAACAGGCTACGTCCTGTTCGCGTTGGGCCGCTTGATGATGACGATGGAGTGCACCTCAAGCGGCTACCCGGGTGTGTTCCTGTGGTCGTGGCTGCTGTCGCTGTTGATCCTGGCTGTCTATTCAAGGTTTGACATCCTGTCCCGGGGGCTCTTCAAGGCCCGCGTATCCCGCGTCCGCGTGGCAGCTGCCTGCCTGCTATCGACCGAGGTGGTCATCGCCGTGCACCTGGGTATCGAACTCTCGGCATGCCAGAGCGGGGGCGGCGGTATGATCGTGCCGCCGGCTGCTTTCCTGCTGGTCTACACATCGATCGCCCTTTCGCTGCTCTTCGGAGACGCGTGGCTTGGCATGCTCCGCACCGTAATCCGCCTCGGCAACAGGCCTTTCGACCTCTCAGCTGCGGATGATGAAGATCCGGTCGAAGCAGCACGGGCGTCGCGCCGCAGGAAGCGCTACCGGTCTTGAGTATCGGTGGGGCATGCGCCGCACAGCATCCCCGCAGCCTGCCGGAACCGACCCTACCTATCCGGCATGCCGTGCCGGAGAGATGCGCGGCCGGTTCACGCCCTGTGCCTTACCAACACCTGCGTCATCAACGCGCGCAACGCCGGGGGGCGCACCGGCTTGGACAGGAACCCCCACCCGTTTTCCACGGCCTGCGCCTTCAATGCATCGTCGCGCTCGGCGGTGACCAGGATCACCGGCGGGCGCGCCTGCCACAGGTCACACAGCGCGTCGTACAAATCCGGGCCGTGCCACTGGCCCATGCGCACGTCCAGCAACAGCAGCTGCGGCACGTTGAGCGCCGAGGCAATCTCCAACGCCGCCTGAGGGCCGTCGGCCAGCTCCACCGCGCAGCCCCAGCGTTCCAGCAGCGCGCGGGTGGCGGCGCACACGCGCGGGTCGTCGTCGATGCTCCACACCCGGCAATGCCGCAGCGGGCTGTCATCGCCGGCATCAGCGGACACGGCTGGCACCGGCGTCGGCGCCGGAATCGACGCCGCATCGCCCAGCGGCACGCTGACCGCGAACACGCTGCCACGGCCCAGCGTGGAGCGCAGGTGGATGCCGTGGCCCAGCAGGCGGCCGATGCGCTCGACGATGGCCAGGCCCAGCCCGGCACCGCGCTCCTGTTCGACGCCGTCGTCCAGGCGGCGGAATTCTTCGAAGATCTCGCCCTGCAGGCTCTCCGGGATACCCGGGCCCTGGTCATGCACCTCGATGCGCAGCTGATCGCCCACGCGCCGGCAGCCCAGCAGCACGCGCCCCCGCGGGGTGTAACGCAGCGCGTTGGACAGGAAATTCTGCAGGATGCGGCGCAGCAACGCCTCGTCGCTGACCACCACCGCGCGGGTGTCCACCCAGCGCAGCTGCAGGCCGCGGCTGTCGGCGGCAATACCGAATTCGCGTGCCAGCGTTTCCAGCAGCGGCGACAGCGCGAAGGCCTGCACCTGGGTCTGCAACGCGCCCGATTCCAGCCGCGAAATATCCAGCAGGCTGGTCAGGATCGCGTCCTGCGCGGCCAGCGCCGCATCCACGTGTTCGCTCAACTCGCGCGCATCGCCGGCCAGCTTGCCGCGCAGCACCGACACGAACATGCGCGCGGCGTTCAACGGCTGCAGCAGGTCGTGCACCGCCGAAGCCACGAAGCGGCTCTTGTAGCGGTTGGCGCGCTCGGCCTCGCGGCGCGCCTCGTCCAGGTCGCGGGTGCGCTCGGCCACGCGGTGCTCCAGCGCATCGGCCAGCGAGCGCAGTTCACGCGCGGTGTTCTTGTAGGCGGTGATGTCGGCGTAGCTGGTGACAAAGCCGCCATCGGGCAGCGGATTGCCGCGGATCTCCAGCACGGTGCCGTCGTCCTTCTCGCTCTCGCGCATGTGCGGGCGGCCGCTGCGCAGGTGATTCAGGCGGCGCTCGATGGCTTCATCGATCGGCCCTGGGCCCAGCAGGCCACGGCGTGCGTTGTAGCGGAAGATCTCCTCGATGGGGCGCCCCTCGCGGATCAGGCCGGCCGGGAACTTGAACAGTTCCAGGTAGCGCGCGTTCCACGCCACCAGCTTCTGCGCGTTGTCGATCACCACCACGCCCTGCGGCAGGTGGGCCAGGCTGCGGCTGAGCCCGCTGTCGGCCTGCTGGGCGGCCTGCAGCACGCCGTCCTGCGCGGTGCGCAGCTCCTCGGCATGCTGGGCCAGCACGCTTTCCAGCTCGCGCCGACTGCGTTGCCGATGCGCATCCAGACGCCGCCGCTGCTGCACGAACAGCACCAGGAAGCCCAGCGCCAGCCACGCCGCGCCGCCGCCGATGGCCGCGCTGCGCCCGGCGCTGGTGGCCGCGCCGGCATCGTGCAGCAGGTGCAGGTTCCAGTGCTCTTCGGGCAAGGCCAGGCTCTGCCACAGCATCGGCCCGGGCAGCACCGGGTCGAGCAGGCGCACCATGCGCCCGCCGTTCTCAAGCACATCTTCGGTGCGCACCCGCAGCGGCTGCAGCGAGCGGTCGGCGTACTGCCGCGCCTCCAGCATCTCACGGCGCTCGCCCGGCCCCAACGGGCGCAGCAGGCGGTAGCGCCAGGCATCGCGATTGGCCAGGAACACCACGTCGTGCTCGTCGCTGGCCAGCACCACGTCCGGGCTGGACAGCCATTCCTGTTCCAGTGCCGACAGTTCGATCTTGATCACCACCACGCCGATGCGCCGGCCGTCTTCCTCGATGGCCTGGGACAGGAAGTAGCCGGGCACGCCGGTGGTCATGCCGATGCCGTAGAAGCGGCCACGGCCGGTGGCCAGCGCCTGGCGGTAATAGGGGCGGTAGCTGTAGTCCTCGCCTACGTTGCTGCTGCGCTGGTCCCAGTTGCTGGCGGCCACGGCCACGCCGTCGTGCCCGACCAGGGTCAGGGTGGAGGCGCGGGTGACCTGGTTGGCGCGCTGCAGTTTCAGGTTCAGGCGCTGCCGGGCGGCGGCGTCGGGCACCTGCAGCAGCGCGCGGCGCAGGTCCGGGTCCAGTGCCAGCACCTGCGGCAGGGTGCCGAAGCGGTCGATGCGTTGTTGCAGGCCCTGGCCGTACAGTTCCAGCTGGCGCTGCACCTGCGCGCTTTCGGTGGCCAGCGCACGGCGCCACGCATAGTGCCCGGCGGCGGCCGCGCACAGCACGGTACCGCCGATCATCAGCAGCAGGGTGAGCAACAGGGTGCGGTGGCGGCCGAGCCAGTACATGGCGGCAGTCTACGGTCGTGCGGCGGGCGCGGTGTACACGCCCGCCGCGATGCCGATCAGAAGTGCATCTGGGCGCGCAGTTCGAAGATTTCCGGCGTGGTGTGCACGCCGCGACGGCTGGCGTCGGCCTTGACGTAGTTGGCCTGGAACTTGAAGTGGCTGGTGAGGTACCAGTTGGCGCCCAGGGTCCAGTCGTGCTGGCGGCCACCGAAGACATCGGCGTCGTCCAGGTCCAGGCGGCTGTAACGGGCCACCAGTTCCACCGCGCCGTAGTCGTGGGCCGGCTTGATGTTGGCCACCGCGCCCGCGCTGTACGGACGCGATTCGCCGGTGAGCACCCAGCTGGCCATGGCGTACTGGCCGTTGCCGGTGTAGTCCGGCTTGCCCTCACGGGTCACGGTGGTCTGCAGCGCTTCGGCCTGCAGCGAGAACGGGCCGCGGATCCAGATGCCTTCCAGGCCGGTACGGCGGATCTGGTCGGCGGTGGCCAGCGCGCCCGAATCCACCAGGCGGATGTCGGTCAGGCCGGCTTCCGGACGGGCGCGCAGGCGGGCGCTGGCCTCGTGGTGCACATCGCGGCCATCGCGGTAACCGCGCGGGTTTTCCTGCGAGTAGGCCAGGCCCAGGTGCAGCACGTCGCCGGCGGCCTTGACCGGGGTCCACACCGCACGCACGGCCTGGGTGGTGCCGGGGTTGTCGCCCTGCAGGTCCTTGCCGCCGTAGGCGCCTGCCTGCAGCAGGTACTGCGGGCGTTCCAGCACCCATTCGGCACCGGTGCGGCGGCCTTCGTAGAACGCCTGCACGGGCAGGGCGGTTTCCAGGAAGCTGCCGGCGCGCGAGGAGGTGCCCGCGTCCAGGCCCACCGGGGTCTTCATGTAGCCGAAGCGGAAGCGGCCGATATCGCTGCCGAAGAAGGCCTTGCTCTCAAAACGCACGAACACGTCCAGCCAGGTGTCGGCCTGGAAGTCGTAGTACACCATCGCGTCGTACACGCCCTTCTTCTTCAGGGTGGCGCCGAATTCCTTGCGGCGCACCGCGTCATCGTCTTCGATGCCGCTGTTGCCGGAAAAATTGTTGAGGTCGTAGGCGATGTTGGCGGTGGCGGCCAGTTCGGTGCCATCGCTGAAGGCGACCTTGGTCGGCCAGTTGTCGAAGTCGGCGGCCGAAGCCAGGGCGGGGGTAGCAGCCAGGCACAGGGCCAGCAGGGTCGGGGTCGGGCGCATGGACGTGCAGCTCTCTCTTTGAGACGGGACAGGACAACAACGGCCGCAGCGCCGGAAACTGTTGCCCAGCCGGGCCGCGCGCGTCACTTGCCGCCGTGGGGGAGGGCGGTGTGGGGCGCAGTGTAGGCACCCAACGCCACCTGAACCGGGGGGCTAGTACCAATAGGTTATCTGCGTGGCGGTGACTCGCGCGTACAAATGCGTCCATCCGCCGCGACCCTCGATGCACGATCCGGGCTGCGGTGTTCCCCACGGAACCGGCCCGCACACGTGCAGGCCGGACGCGCCGATACCGTCCCTCCGGAGTCCGCCATGCACATTCCCACCGCCGCCCCCGTCGCGGCCAAGCCGCTGCCGTTCTACCGCCAACTGTATTTCCAGGTGGTGGTGGCGATCGTCCTCGGCGCCATCCTGGGCCACTTCGAGCCGGCCTTCGCCGAATCGCTGAAGCCGCTCGGCGATGCCTTCATCAAGCTGGTGAAGATGATCATCGCCCCGGTCATCTTCCTGACCATCGTCACCGGCATCGCCGGCATGACCCACCTGCGCACGGTGGGCCGGGTGTTTGCCAAGTCGATGGCCTACTTCCTGTTCTTCTCCACCCTGGCCCTGATCGTGGGCATGGTGGTGGCGCACGTGGTCCAGCCCGGCGCCGGCATGAACATCAACCCGGCCGACCTGGACCAGACCGCGGTCCACAGCTACGTGGAAAAGTCCCATGAGCTGACCCTGACCGGCTTTGCGATGGACATCATCCCGGCCACCCTGGTCAGCGCCTTCGTCGACGGCAACATCCTGCAGGTGCTGTTCGTGGCGGTGCTGTTTGGCGTGGCCCTGGCCCTGACCGGTGCCAAGGGCCGCCCGGTGCTGACCTTCCTGGAGGCGCTGACCGCCCCGGTGTTCCGCCTGGTCCACATCCTGATGAAGGCCGCCCCGATCGGCGCCTTCGGTGCCATCGCCTTCACCATCGGCAAGTACGGGGTGGGCTCGCTGGTCAACCTGGCCTGGCTGGTGGGCTCGTTCTACCTCACCGCCTTCCTGTTCGTGGCGGTCATCCTGGGCGTGGTCTGCCGCCTGTGCGGGTTCTCGGTGTTCAAGCTGGCCCGTTACCTGAAGGCCGAACTGCTGCTGGTGCTGGGCACCTCCTCGTCGGAGTCGGCGCTGCCGTCGCTGATGGAGAAGATGGAGCGCGCCGGCTGCGCCAAGTCGGTGGTCGGCCTGGTGGTACCCACCGGCTACTCGTTCAACCTGGACGGCACCAACATCTACATGACCCTGGCCGCGCTGTTCATCGCCCAGGCCACCAACACCGAGCTGACCCTGGGCCACCAGATCGCGCTGCTGCTGGTGGCGATGCTGAGCTCCAAGGGCGCCGCCGGCGTCACCGGGGCCGGCTTCATCACCCTGGCCGCCACCCTGGCCGTGGTGCCGGAAGTGCCGGTGGCCGGCATGGCGCTGATCCTGGGCGTGGACCGCTTCATGAGCGAATGCCGCTCGCTCACCAACTTCATCGGCAATGCCGTGGCCACCGTGGTGGTGTCGCGCTGGGAAGGTGCGCTGGACCGCGACCGCCTGGCGCTGGCCCTGGACGGCCGCGAGGCCGAACTGCCGGCGCTGACCACCGACGACCTGCCGTCGCCGTTGACCGCCCCGGCCCGCTGATACCCGTTTGATGCTTGCGTGTGTTGCAGGGCCTGCCCCGTCCCCCCGGATGGCAGGCCCTGATTTTTTGTCCACGTACCGTCGGTGATGCGGGTTGTCATCGCACTGCGCCACGCTGCGCATACGCTGCCGGACGGCGCGAATATGTGCGGTTGCAGCATGATCGCGACAGCGTAGCGACAGGTCCATCCACGCCAACGGGGGTATGATCCCCTGTTCCTCTCGCCCATTCATCTGCAGAAAGCGATGTCCAACGAAGATTTCAAACAGGCTGCCCTCGATTACCACCGCATGTCGCCGCCGGGCAAGATCCGCGTCGCAGCGACCAAGCCGATGCTGACCCAGCGTGATCTGTCGTTGGCGTACTCGCCGGGCGTGGCACACGCCTGCGAGGCGATCATGGCCGACCCGCAGCAGGCCAGCGAACTGACCGCCCGCGGCAACCTGGTCGCCGTCATTTCCAACGGCACCGCCGTGCTGGGCCTGGGCAACATCGGCCCGCTGGCCGGCAAGCCGGTGATGGAAGGCAAGGGCGTGCTGTTCCAGAAGTTCGCCGGCATCGATGTGTTCGACATCGAGATCGACGAGAACGACCCGGACAAGCTGGTCGACATCATCGCCTCGCTGGAGCCGACCTTCGGCGGCATCAACCTGGAAGACATCAAGGCCCCGGAGTGCTTCATCGTCGAGCGCAAGCTGCGCGAGCGGATGAACATCCCGGTGTTCCATGATGATCAGCACGGCACCGCGATCATCGTCGGCGCCGCGGTGCTCAACGCCATGGTCGTGACCGGCAAGCGCATCGAAGACGTCAAGCTGGCCACCACCGGCATGGGCGCGGCGGGCATCTCCTGCGTCAACATGCTGGTCTCGCTGGGCCTGAAGAAAGAGAACATCCTGGCCTTCGACCGCGACGGCGTGATCCACACCGGCCGCACCGACCTCGACCCGGAAAAGGCGCGTTACGCACGCGACACCGACAAGCGCACGCTGGCCGAGATCGTCGACGGCGCGGACATTTTCCTGGGCCTGTCGGCCCCGGGCATCCTCACCGCGGACATGGTCAAGACCATGGCCAAGGACCCTGTGATCTTCGCGCTGGCCAACCCCACCCCGGAAATCATGCCGGAAGTGGCCCGTTCGGTCCGCCCGGACGCGCTGATCGGCACCGGTCGTTCGGATTACCCGAACCAGATCAACAACGTGCTGTGCTTCCCGTACCTGTTCCGCGGTGCGCTGGACGTGGGTGCCACGGCGATCAACGAAGAAATGAAGATCGCCTGCGTGCACGCGATCGCCGCGATGGCGCGCCGCGAGGCCAGCGACCTGGGCTCGGCCTATGGCGATGAGACCCCGAGCTTCGGCCGTGATTACCTGATTCCGCGTCCGTTCGACCGCCGCCTGCTGGTGGAGCTGTCCGCCGCCGTGGCCCAGGCCGCGATGGATTCGGGCGTGGCGACCCGCCCGGTGGCCGACATGGGCGCCTACCGCGAGAAGCTGGCCCAGTTCGTCTACCGCACCAGCCTGATGATGAAGCCGGTGTACGACCGTGCGCGCGCCGACAAGCAGCGCGTGGTGTACGCCGAAGGCGAAGAGGAAGTGGTGCTGCGCGCGGTGCAGAACGTGGTGGATGAAGGGCTGGCCCGTCCGATCCTGATCGGCCGCCCGGACGTCATCGAATCGCGCATCGAACGCCTGGGCCTGCGGATGAAGGCCGGTGACGATTTCGACATCACCAACATCAACGACGACCCGCGCTTCAACGATTACTGGCAGTACTACCACAACCTCACCGGGCGTCGCGGCGTGACCGTGGCGGCGGCCAAGAACCTGATGCGTTCGCGCCCGACGTTGATCGCCGCGGTGATGGTGGCGCGCGGCGAAGCCGACGCCATGCTCACCGGCGTGGTCGGCCGCTTCCACAAGAAGCTGGGTTACGTGCGCAGCGTGTTGCCGCTGGAGTCGAAGGTTACCTCGACCTCGGCGATGACCGGCGTGATCAACCAGCAGGGCGTGTTCTTCTTCGTGGACACGCACGTGCAGGAAGACCCGACCGCCGAGCAGATCTGCGAAGCGACCCTGCAGGCGGCCTACCGCATGAAGCTGTTCGGGATCGAACCGAAGGTGGCGCTGCTGTCGCACTCCAACTTCGGCAGCCACGATTCCCGCGACGCGCTGAAGATGCGCACCGTGCGTTCGCTGCTGCTCAAGCGCAACCCGCGCCTGAACGTGGACGGTGAAATGCAGGGCGACACCGCATGGGACGAGGCACTGCGCCAGAAGCTGCTGCCCGACAGCACGCTGAAGGGCCGCGCCAACCTGTTCGTGCTGCCCAACCTGGAAGCGGCCAACATCGCCTACAACCTGGTGCGCGTGTTCACCGACGGCGTGGCGATCGGCCCGATCCTGATGGGCGTGGCCAAGCCGGTGCACATTCTGACCACCAGCGCCACCTCGCGCCGCGTGCTCAACATGACCGCCATCGCGGCCGTGGATGCGCAGATCCGGAAGCAACTGGAGGCGGAGAAGAACGCCTAAGGCGTTCTTCTCCCTGCAGTTGCCAAAACGCGCCCTTCGGGGCGCGTTTTGGTTTCGCGCCGCGAAACCGGTAGCTACCGACCGTTGGTGGGCAGGCGTTCTGCTCTGCCACACGCACGCCGCACCCCGGTCACCCGCCTGCAACCTGCCGAGGGCCCAATACCCCCACGCGGCCCGGCCGCGGCGGCGGGCTACCGGCTCCCGCCGCCCTGGGCCCGACCAGATCCCCTTGAGAGTCCGGAGCCGTGCCATGCGCCATCGAATGACCCGACGCTATTTCCAGCAGTTGTTCGCGTTGTATGCCGGCCTGGTGGGCGCGCGCTGACCCACGAAAACGTACCGACCCACGGTCGGTACCCGCCGCCCGCTGGCCCAGTGGTTGTCTCAACGCGCCTGCACGTACGCCGCCCACAGCGCCGGCAACGCCAGCCCCGTGCGCGCCTGCCACAACGCGGGCGTGTAACGCCCGTCGCGCAATGCGCCGTCCAGCGCCTTGACCAGCCCCGGATGCTGCCCCTCGCTCCACGCCAGGAACGCACCGGTCACCCGGTAGCCGGTGTCGAAGTTCTGCCCGTCCTTCACCGTCGTCGGCAGCGCCCAGCCCGCGGCCGCATTTTCCCGGCCGTAACGAGCACGCGCGTAGTCGGCAATGCCTTCCACCAGCCAGCCCGGCACGCGTTCGTTGGCATACTCGGGATAGCCCTGCACGATGTGCATCGCCTCGTGGGTGACCAGGTCGACGTCGTCGGGGTGCCTGGTCAGCCAGGCCGGATTGATGGTGATGGTGGCCGCGCCCTTGCCCTCCCCGACGAAGGCGATGCCGTCGTAGCCCGGATCGATCACGATCCGCACCTCCGAGGGCGCGCCCGGATGGAAGTCGGCGCGCTCGCGCACATACGCGGCAAAGAACGTGTCGATGATGCGCGTGCGCATCGGGGCGGCCAGCGCATCGGCCGGATCGCTGTAACGCAGCGTCACTCCCTCGCGCTGCTGGCTGGCCTCGAACGCAGCCGCATCGAACCCCGCCAACGCCCCCAGCAACACGGCAAGGCCGGCCGCTGACCGGCTCCCCGCAACAATCGACACACGCGCCCCGGTAGTGCCGGCCGCTGGCCGGCTCCCCACAACAATCGACCCGCGAGCGCCGGTAGTGCCGGCCGCTGGCCGGCTCCCCGCAACAATCGACCCGCGAGCGCCGGTAGCGCCGGCCGCTGGCCGGCTCCCCACACCCCAAGCCGCCGCCCGCGTCAAAAAACCACGCATGCCCATGCTCACTGCTCCCCCATGGGTGCCAGCAACTCCACTTCGGCCAACTGCATCCGCCCCGGCCCGGCGATGCGCAGCCGGTACTCGGCGTATCGCCCGGGTTTGCCAATGGCGAACGGCCGGGTCTGCAGCGCCCAGGCAAAGTCCTCGCCGCGGCGCTCGTCCAGCGTGACCCAGCGGCCGCCCGTGCGGCGGGCTTCCAGCGTCCACGCACCGCCGCGGATCGCGCCGTTGCCACTGGTCAGTGTGTACATCGACGGCGTGCCATCGCTCACCCCGCTGAACACCACCGTGCCTGCGCCCACCGGTACCGTGGTGCCGGCATCGTCATCGAGCAGGGCCGGCACCGCGCGACCGTCGGCCAGCTGCGCACGTGCACCGCTGCCCAGCAGGTCATGCAGCAGGGCGGGGCGCTGGCCGCGTGCGGTGAGCGAGCGCGGCGCATCGTCCGGGCCGCTGCCCCAGGTGGAGGGCTGCGGGCCCATCACGAAGTCCAGTGTGGCGCCCTTGGCGATCACCTCGTGCGGCACCCAGGTCTTCGACCACGGCTTGCCGTTGATCTTCAGCGACTGCACGTACACGTTCTCACGCGAGTTGTTGGCGGCATTCACCGTGAGCACCGCGCCGCCCTGCAGTTCCACCCGGGCATGGCGGAACGCCGGCGAACCGATCGCGTATTCGGGCGCGCCCATGCGCAGCGGGTACAGGCCCAGTGAGGCCAGCACGTACCACGCCGAGGTTTCGCCATTGTCCTCATCGCCCGGATACCCCTGGCCGATTTCGCTGCCCACGTACAGCCGCGCCAGGATCTCGCGCACGTGCTGCTGGGTCTTCCACGGCTGCCCGGCGTACAGGTACATCCAGGGGATGTGGTGGGCCGGCTGGTTGCTGTGCGCGTACATGCCCATGCGCACGTCGCGCGCCTCGGTCATCTCGTGGATGGTGCCGCCGTAGGAGCCGGCGAAGGCGGGATCGGCGGTTTCCGGGGTGGCGAAGAAGGCGTCGAGCTTGGCGGCCAGCTGCGCACGGCCGCCATACAGCCCGGCCAGGCCCTCGCCGTCGTGCGCGGCGGTGAAGGCGAAGGTCCAGCCGTTGCTCTCGGTGTAGTCGTGGCCCCACACGCGCGGGTCGTAGTCCTTGGCGGCCAGGCGCCAGTGTCCGTCGGCGGTACGCCCCTGGAAGAACCCGGCGGCCGGGTCGAACAACGTGGCGTAGGTGCCGGCGCGATGGCTGAAATAGTCGGCCTCGGTGGCATAGCGTTCGCGTGCGGCGGCGCTGCCGGCGCGCTTGGCCAGCGCTTCGGCCATGTTGGCGATGCCGAAGTCGTTGAGCGCGCCTTCCATCGTCCACGACATGCCTTCATGCACGTCGGCACTGGCGTAGCCGCGGAAGGTGGAGCGGTCCATGCCCTTGCGCCCGACATGGCGGTCCGGCGGTACCACGGTGGCGTTCTTCAGTGCGGCCGCATAGGCCTCCTCCGGGTCGAAGCCGCCGATGCCCTTCAGCCAGGCATCGGCGAAGGCCACGTCCGAACTGGTGCCCACCATCAGGTCGGCGTAGCCGGGCGAGGACCAGCGCGCCACCCAGCCGCCGGCGCGGTACTGCTCCAGGAAGCCCTGCACCAGCGCACCGGCGTCGTCCTTGGTGAACAACGCATAGGCCGGCCAGGTGGTGCGGAAGGTGTCCCAGAAGCCGTTGTTGACGTACACCTTGCCGTCGCGCACCGGGGCGAAACTGCGCGTGGCGCTACCGTCGGTGTTGTCCTCGGCGGCGCTGGCCTGGCTGGCGTAGCGCCACTCGGGCGCGGCGGCGCTGCCCACGTTCTCGTGGCCGGAGTTCGGGTACAGGTACAGCCGGTACAGGCTGGAATACAGCGTGGTCTTCTGGTCGTCGCTGGCATCGCCGATGTCGAACGGGGCCAGCCGCGCGTCCCATGCGTCCTGCGCGCGTGCCGCCACGCGGTCGAGCGTGTCATCGGCGGCCAGCTCCAGGGCCAGGTTATGGCGGGCCTGCTCGATGGAGATCAACGAGGTGGCGATGCGCATGGTGACCGTGCGCGTGCTGCCGGCATCGAACTTGATGTAGCCGGTGGGGCGGCCGGTGGTGATCTGGCCGCTGCTGCGCCAGGGTGCGTCGAAGCTGGCCACCACGTACATGCGGGTGGCGCCGTTGGACAGGCCGCTGCGGGTGTCGGTGTAGCCGGACAGCGTCTGCGTGGCCGCGTCCAGGGTCAGGCCGCCGCGTGCGTCGACGTTGTCGAACAACAGGTTGGCGTCGCCCTTCTCGGGGAAGGTGAAGTGGAACAGCGCGGCATGGTCGGTGGGTGCGATCGCCGCGGCGATGCCGTTGTCGAACCGCACGTCGTAACGGTAGGGGCGCGCACGTTCGTTGTCGCGCGAGAACGACAGCGCACGTTTGCCGCGGTCGGCCTCCGGCACGCCGCGGGCGCTGGACGGCATCACCTGGAAGGTCTGGCGGTCGCCCATCCACGGACTGGGCTGGTGGCTCAGGGCCAGTGCCTGCAGCTGCGGGCGGTTGCGCGCGTCGTTCTGTTCATTCCAGCGGTACAGCCAGTTCAACGCGCCGGCATCGGTGACCGGGGTCCAGAAGTTGAAGCCGTGCGGCACCGCCGTGGCGGGGAAGTTGTTGCCGCGCGAGAAGGTGCCGTTGGCCTGCGTGCCGCGCGTGGTCAGCACCCAGTCCGACGGGCGCTGCGGTGCGGTGCGCGGCTGCGCGCCCAGCTGCACGTCGTCGATCCAGCCCGACACCGGCGCACCGGCCGCGCTGGCCACCTGCAGTTCCACCGCCACCACGCGTCGGCCACGCAGGGCCGGCACCTCGCCCAGGCGCACGGCCTTGCGCGCCCACTGCTGCGGGTACAGCGTCTTCGAGTCGCCCTGCGCGGTCGCGCCCAGCGCACTGCCATGCTGGTCGCGGGCGTCGCTGGCCGAGACCCGGCTGCCGTCGTCCAGCAGCAGGTCCAGCGACACGTAGGTGGAGGCCACGGTGTCAGCGCCGACGATCTCCGGCAGCACCAGCCAGCTCAGCGTGGTGTCGGCCTCGATGGCCATGTCGGTGTTGAACAGGCGGCGCTGCTGGGTGCCGCCGCTGCCGGTGTAATGCAGGGCGCGCAGGCCGCTGTAGCCGACCCCCGGCTTGGCCGCATACGGCGCGCGCGGACCGCCGCCCACCTCCACCTGCAGGGCCTGCTTGCCGGCCAGCGGCGCCGGTTCGCCGCGCTCGAAGGAGGTCTGCAGGCCCTGGCCCAGGGCGGGCAGGGCAAGCGAGGCGCACGCCACGGCAAGGGCGAGCGGCAGCAGGGCGTGGCGGGCGGGGCGCGGGGCAGGCAGGGTCATGCAGGGAACTCCCGGAAAGGGCAGGCGGCAGGCAGAGCCCGCATCGGCGACCTCGGCAGACAGGCACCACCCCGGCCGCCGGGGGCGGACACAGGGGCGATGCAGGTCCGGCGGGGGACGGGCCATGCGATCGGGGCAGGAATCGAACCGGACCGATGCTGCAACAGCCGGGGCGATGCTGGCAAGTGCCATTTAGTTCGATCCAAACCAGAAGAATCAGCCACTTGCCGTTCCGGTTGACAGTCACTTTGGATCGATTTAAAAAGAACGGTGCTGTGTGCCCGCGCGCGCCCTGGGCGGTACGTGCCCGCCTGCGCGAGGACGGCGATGCAACAGTCCCGGGTGCTAGAATCACCGTCTTCGCAATTCCTTTGTGTGTCCACGCCATGAGCCATACCGCCACTGCGCCCGCCAACGCCGAGAAGCGCTACACCGTGCATCGCGCCGACCTGCCGCTGAGCTGCCCGACTCCGGAAATGGCGCTGTGGAATTCGCACCCGCGCGTGTACCTGCCGATCGAAGACGAGCCCAACGGCGAGGCCAAGTGCCCGTACTGCGGTGCCGTGTTCGTGCTGGCCGACTAAATCAGCGCTGCTCCCGTGCGCCGACTGACCGTGGTGCAGCTGCTGCCGGCGCTGCACTCCGGCGGGGTCGAACGCTCCACCCTTGAAATCGCCTCTGCCCTGGTTGCCGCCGGCCACCGGGCCATCGTCGTGTCCGCCGGTGGGCGGCTGGTCGAGCCGCTGCTGGCCAGCGGCGCCGAACACCTCACCCTGGACATCGGCCGCAAGTCGCTGCTGACCCTGCGCCACGTGCGCAGCCTGCGCGCGTTGTTCGCCGAAGTGGGCGCCGACATCGTGCATGCGCGCTCGCGCCTGCCGGCCTGGCTGGGCCTGTACGCGCTGCGCAGCCTTCCCGAGGCCCAGCGCCCGCACTGGGTCACCACCGTGCACGGGCTGAACTCGCCGGGGCGCTACAGCGCGGTGATGACCAGCGGCGAACGGGTGATCTGTGTGTCCAACACGGTGCGCAGCTTCGTGCAGACGCACTACCCCAGCGTGCCCGCCGAGCGCCTGCAGGTGATTCCGCGCGGCGTGGACGTGGCCCAGTTCCCGCGCGTGGCGCGCACCGATCGCCGGGCCCGCCTGGCGGTGGCTGCGCAGCACCCGGTGCTGGCCGGCGATGCGCCGCTGCTGCTGCTGCCTGGCCGTGGCACCCGGTTGAAAGGCCACCGGCATGCGCTGCAGCTGCTGGCCGGCCTGCACGCGGCCGGTGTGCCCGCCACGTTGTGGATGCCGGGCACCCGCGAGCCGGGCCGCGAGGCCTACGTGGCCGAACTTGAAGCACAGGCCCGCACCCTGGGCATCGCCGAGGCGGTGCTGATGACCGCGCCCACCACGCGCATCGCCCAGGCCTACGCGGCCAGCGACCTGGTGCTGCAGGTGTCGGACAAGGCCGAAGCATTCGGCCGCACGGTGGTGGAAGCGCTGTCGGTAGGGCGCCCGGTGCTGGGCTGGAACCACGGCGGCGTGGGTGAACTGCTGACGCAGCTGCAGCCCTCCGGTGCGGTAGCCTTGCACGACGGTGCGGCGCTGCTGTCGCGCGCGCTGCAGCTGCTGCAGCAACCGCCCAGCCTGCCCCCCCGGATTCCTTTCACCTTGCAGGCGATGCAGCGTGACACCCTCAAGCTCTACACCTCCCTTGCCGGCTGAGCCGGTGCTTGTGCCCGGCTCCCCGGCGTCCCGCGCCGGTCGCTGGGCGCCGTGGTGGGTACTGGCGTTCGTGGCGCTGTGGCCGTTGCCCGGCATCGCCGAAAGCGTGCTGGTGCTGGGCGCGCTGTATGCCGCCGTGCGCATGGTGCAGCTGCGCATGCAGGGCAAACAGCACCTGCTGAGCAGCCCGGCATGGGCGCTGACCAGCATCCTGTTCCTGGGCTATTGGCTGCCGCAGGCGTTTTCCGCGTTCGATGCGATCGACCCGGCGACGGCCTGGCGCAAGGCCGCGGCCGGTCTTCGCTATCTGCCCTTCATGTGGCTGGTGGCGATTGCCGTGGCCACCCCGCAGCGGCGGCGCCTGACGCTGGGTGGCATCGCGCTGATCACCGCGGTCTGGACTGCCGATGCGCTGGCCCAGGCTGCCTTCGGCAACAGTGCGTTGTTCTGGTCGCTGGACCAGCTCAAGCAGCTGGTGAGCGGGCATGGCCTGTGCAACGCCGTCGAGGTGGCCGCCGCGGATCGGCTCAGCGGCGTGCTGGGGCCGTGCAACCTGAAGTTTGGCCAGGTGCTGGCCAGCCTCTCGCCGTTCCTGCTGTTTGCCGCCGCGCGACGCGCCGGATTGTGGGGGTGGGGCGTGGCCGCCGCCGCGGTGGGCGTGGTGCTGGTGCTAGCCGGTTCGCGTGCTGCGTGGCTCACCTATGCGCTGGTCGTGGCGTACTCCGGCTGGCGCCTGCTCGGCCCGCGTGCGCTGATCGGGTGCCTGACGATAGGGCTGGTGGCCGCGGTCGCGATCGGGGTTGGCTCCAGCCAGGTGCGTGAGCGCGTGGCGCGCACCGCGATGGCGTGGGAGGGCGACGGCGACGGCGTCAACCAGGCGTTGTCCGGGCGCGCGCAGATCTGGGCAGCGGCCGGCTGCATGATTGCCGGCCATCCGGTCAACGGCGTGGGCGCGCGCGGTTTCCGCGATGCCTATCCCGGCTGCAACCCCACACCGCAGGCGCAGGAAGTATGGGGCGACGGCCCGGCGCTGCACGCGCACCAGATCGTGCTGGAAATCCTTGCTGAAACCGGCGTACTGGGCCTGCTGCTGTGGCTGGCCGCTGCCGCCCAGGCCTGGCGCGCGTGGCGCTTCGCACCGCTGCCGGCCCGCGAACGCGCCCGCCCGGCCATGCTGGCGCTGGCGGTCACCGTGTTCCCGCTCAACACCCACCTGGCGTTCTATTCCACCTTCTGGGGCGGGCTCACCCTGCTGCTGGCCGCGCTGTACGCCGGCAGCCTGCTGGCGCGCGACGACGGGTAGAGCCACCCCATGGGTGGCCGATTGGGAATCCGACATTACGCGCAGCCACCCACGGGGTGGCTCTACCCGGTGCTCTGCAGGTAGAGCCACGCCATGCGTGGCTGCGGTGTGGGCCGGACGTTGCGCTTAGCCACCCACGGGGTGGCTCTACCCGGTGCTCTGGAGGTAGAGCCACCCCATGGGTGGCTGCTCTTGGCCCACGCATGGGCACACACCGACGCACGCGCGCGCCATCCACCGATGGGCGCCACGCCCGGCCCAACGCACTCTCGTGCGATGACCAGCCCACGCCTCCAACGCGGCCGATACTCGCATCCAGGGTATTGCTACGCGCTCACCACCACCACGCACGGCAGGCGGAGATGGTTCGAGGATCCCCTCAATGCAGAGGTAATCATCGACACGCTGCGCTATATGGATCGGTGCGGGGTCAGTTGCACGTTGGCCTGGGTGGTCATGCCGGACCACGTGCATTGGTTGATCCAGCTGCGGCAAGACACCTTGGCGCGTTGCATGCTGCTGTTCAAATCACGCAGCAGCCGATTGTTGAACGAGCGTCTGCGGCGAACGGGGAAGCTCTGGCAACACGGGTACTTCGACCACGCCGTGAGAAGTGAGGAATCCTTGCGCCGGCAGGCGTTGTACATCCTCGCCAACCCGATACGTGCGGGATTGGCCGGTGCGCTGGGGCAGTACCCGCACGCCTGGTCGCGGTGGCCCATGGAAGGGTAGAGCCACCCCATGGGTGGCTGTTCGCGGTCTGGCACCATGCAGCCACCCATGGGGTGGCTCTACCGAGGGTGTTCGCGCAGCCACCCATGGGGTGGCTCTACCGAGGGGCCGCGTGCAGCCACCCGTGGGTGCCGTTACCGGTAATAATCGCTGCGGCCGCCCGGCTGGCGCTTGAAGCGGCGGTGGATCCACAGGTACTGGTCCGGTGCCTCGCGCACCATCGCCTCGATGGCCTGGTTGACGCGTGCGGTATCGGCTTCCACGTCCTCGCTGGGGAAATTCTCCAGCGGCGCGCCGATCTTGAGGAAGTATCGGCCGCCTTCGCGGCGATGGAAGTAAGGCACCACCGCGCAACCGGTCATGCGCGCCAACTGGTGGGTGGCGGTGATGGTGGCGGCGGTGTGCCCGAAGAACGGCACGAACACCGTGTCCTTGCCGCGCATGTCCTGGTCCGGCGCGTACCAGAGGAATCCGCCCTTCTTCAGGTGGCGCACGGTGGCCCGGATGTCCTCGTTGGCGTACATCGCCTTGGCATAGCGCAGCCGGCCGAACTTCACCGCCCACTCGTACACCGGGTTGCGGTGCTTGCGGTACATGCCTGACAGATCGACGTGGTCGCACAACAGGCGCCCGCACATCTCCAGGGTCATGAAGTGGCCCGAGACCAGCAGCACGCCGCGGCCTTCGGCCTGCATGCGCTGCAGATGCTCCAGGCCTTCGATCTGGACCTGCGGGCGGATGCTGTCGATGCTGCCCCACCAGGCCCGGGCGAATTCGAAGATGCCCACGCCCAGGGCGTCGAAGCTGTCGCGCAGCAGGCGCTGGCGCCAGGCGTCGTCCTTCTCCGGGAAACACAGGCGCAGGTTGACCTCGGCCGCGCGCCGGCGGCTGCCCGCCAGGCGGTAGGCCACGGTGCCCACGCCGCGGCCCAGCGCACGCTGCAGCATCCACGGCAGCCGGGCGATCCCGAAGGCGGCGAGCATGACGGCGAACATCGGCCAGTGACGGGGATCGCGCAGGGACGGGCGGGTGGCGGTGGAAGCGTTATCTGACATGCCCTCGATTCTAATGGATGCATCCCGGCAGGCCCATCACGGCGGTGCGGGATGCCTTCCCCGCGCCGCTCCCGTATCCTCTGCGCATGCGCAAAAGCCCTGTCGAATGGATCCTGCGCGGCCTGTACTCGGCCGTGTTGTACCTGTTGCTGCCGATCACCGTGTACCACCTGGTCTGGCGCGGGTTCCGGGTGCGCGAGTACTTCCGCCGCTGGGACGAGCGTTACGCCTCCTACCCGCACCCCAGCGGGCAGCCGCGGGTGTGGCTGCACGCGGTGTCGGTGGGCGAGGTCAACGCCGCCGCACCGCTGGTCAATGCCCTGCGCAGGTTGCGCCCGGATATCCGCTGGGTGATCACCACCATCACCCCGACCGGTTCCGAGCGCGTACGCGCGCTGTGGGGTGACGCGCTGGACCACGTCTACCTGCCGTACGACGTACCGGGCAGCGTCGGCCGCTTCCTCGGCCACTTCAAGCCCAGCCTGGCGCTGATCCTGGAAACCGAGCTGTGGCCGAACATGCTGTTCGGCTGCCGGGACCGGGGCATTCCGGTGTACATCCTCAACGCGCGGCTGTCGGCACGCTCGCTGCGCGGGTATCGCCTGCTGAGGGCGCTGATCGGGCGCGCGCTGCGCACGGTTACCTGCGTGGCGGCGCAGTCGCAGGACGATGCGGAACGTTTCATCCAGCTGGGTGCACGCCCCGAGCAGGTGCAGGCGCTGGGCAACCTGAAGTTCGATATCGCCGCCCCCAACGTGCAGGACTTCGTGGCCCGCTTCCATGCGCTGGTACCGGCCGATCGCCCGGTGTGGATCGCCGCCAGCACGCATGAAGGCGAAGAGCAGGCCACCATCGACCTGCACCGGCGCCTGCGCGAGGCACTGCCGGGCCTGCTGCTGTTGTGGGCGCCGCGGCATCCCGAGCGCTTCCCGCGGGTGGAGGCGCTGGCCCGCGAGCAGGGCTGGAAGGTGGCCACGCGCCGCCAGCAGCAGTGGCCGCAGGCCGACACCGACGTATTCGTCATCGACACGCTGGGCGAGCTGATGTCGTTCTACGGCTGCGCGCAGGTCGCCTTCGTCGGCGGCAGCCTGCAGGCCATCGGCGGCCACAACCTGCTGGAACCGGCGGCCATGGGCACCGCCTCGGTGACCGGCCCGCACCTGCACAACTTCGCCGAGATTTCCCGGCGCATGCGCGAGGCGGGTGCGGTGGTGATCGCCGACGATGCGCAGGGCGTGGGCGATGCGCTGTTGACCCTGCTGCGCGACCCGCAGGCACGCGAAGACATGGCCCGCGCCGGCTGCATGCTGGTCAGCAATGGGCGCGGCGCGCTCGACCGCACCGTGGCCTTGATCGCCCCGCACCTGCCGCCGCCGGTGGAGTAACGGCCCCCTTTTTGCGGTGGAAGGGGAATCCAGACAGAGGGAGGCACGGATGGGCGAACACCATGACGCAAAGGTCTGGGCAATGCTGTCCAACCGCGGCACCGAGTGGTTTCGGTTGTCGCCGCTGGAGGGCGCCGCGCCGCCGCACCACCGGCTGTACCGGGTGGAGGTCGGCACCGATGGCTGGGACCGCGACGACGATGACAGCCGGCGCAGCGCACCGGTCCATCGCACCGAGCTGGGCCGGGTACCGATCCGCGACAGCGCCCTGGCTGCGCTATGCGGGCACCTTGCCCTCTGGCAGGAACGGTTCACGCCCTTCGAGTGCGTACTCACACCGGAGCAGGACGGCAACCAGCGCTTGACCGTGCGGGTCGGGCCGGACCCCGGCGTGATCCATTCCCGGGACAAGGCGGTGTTCTGCGTCGTCTACACCGCCGGCATCGGAATGGAGGCGCGGTGGTCCTTCGTGGTGGATCCATCCTGCCTGCGTGAATTGGTCGAAGGCCGCGGCTGATCGCGTCGCGGCTCACGCCGCTGCTGTCAGCAGGTCGCCCAGGAACAGGTAGGCGAAGCCGAAGTAGATGAACACGCCGATCAGATCCATGATCGAGGTGATCATCGGCGACGACAGCGTGGCCGGGTCGGTGCCGATGCGGCGTGCCGCGAACGGCAGCAGCGCGCCGATGATGCCGCCCAGCGCGGTGCACACCAGCATGCTGGAGCCGACCACCAGCAGCACCTCCATGCCCACGCCCTTGCTGAAGTACGCCAGGATCGCTTCGAGCACGGCGATGGTGACGCCCAGGCCGGCGGCCACCGGCAGCTCGCGCCTGATCACGAACCACACGTCGCGCCAGCGCAGCGTCAGCTCGCCCAGCGCCATGCTGCGGATCACCAGCGTGGCCGACTGGCTGCCGGTGTTGCCGCCCATGTCCACGATCGGGGCGATGAACGCCGCCAGCACGATCACCTGCGACAGCAGTTCCTCCTGCGCGGCCACGAAGGTGCTGGTGAGGATGCCGAAGCCGGTCAGGATCGCCAGCCAGAACACGCGCACCCGGAACATCTGCGTCAGCGGCGTGCTGCGCACGTCCAGGTCGTTGCCCTGCGCGCTTACCGTGCCGCCGAAGCGCGCCAGCTGCGCGGCATCCTGTTGCTTCTCGATGTCCATCGCATCGTCGACGGTGACGATGCCGATCATGCGTCCGTCGGCATGGGTGACCGGCAGCGCCAGCAGGTCGTAGCGGCGGATCAATTCGGCCGCCCGCAGCTGCGGCCAGTAGGCATCGGCGGTGGTCGGCGGGCTGCGCATGATCGATGCGACCGTCACGCGGCCGTCGGCCAGCACCAGGTCGCGCAGCGTGACGCTGCCGCGCAGGCGCTGGTCGTGGTCGAGCACGAAGAGGATGTTGACGGTCTCCTTGTCCAGCGCGGTATGGCGCAGGTGGGCGATGGCGTCGGCCACCGTCATCTGCGGAGCCAGGCTGGCGTAGTCGGAGGTGGTCACCGCACCCACGGTGCCTTCGGGGTAGGCGGCCATGCGCAGCAGGTCGTCGCGCTCGACCTTGGCCAGCGCCGGCAGCAGGTGCTGGCGTGCCGCGTCATCGAGGCGGTGGTAGAGGTCGGCACGGTCGTCGGACGGCAGATGCTCGAACAGCGTCACCACGGCGTCGCGTGGCATTGCGGTGAGCAGCGCATCCTGGGCGCCGTCGGGAAAGTGGGCGAACAGCTCGGCACGTGCCGCCGGGGGCAGCAGCGTCAACAGGGTCAGGGTGGCATCGGTACCGAACAGGTCGAGGGCTTCGACCAGGTCCAGTGCATGCGTGGTACTGGCGATGCTGGCAAAGGCAGCGGCATCGCGCGAGCGGATCAGGGTGCGGATCGAGAACAGAAGGTCTTCGCGGTTCATGGGAATCTCCAGCAGGTAACGGCGACGCGTGCCGCAGCGGGCGTCGGGAACGACGCGGGCGCGGCAGGGCAGCGGGCGGGCGACGCGGTGCAAGGCCGTGCGACAGGCGAGGCCCGCAGCAGCAGCTCAGGGCGGGGCGGCGAGATTGAAACCGAGCGTCAGCCAGCGCGTGGTGCGTTGGTGATGCACCTGCCCGGCGAGCAGGTCCACGCTGGCGCCCGGCCGCAGCACCCGGCGCAGGCCCAGCTGGCTGCTGCGTTGGCGGTCTGCATCGCGCGCGCTTTCGGCCAGCAATGACCAGTCGCGGTGCAACGCGACGTCGATGCCGACACCACTGGTGCGGCCCTGCACATGCGCGTGGTGGGCCCAGCCCAGATTGAGGTGCAGCTGCACCCGGTCCTGCGCATCCAGCGCGACGGTCAGCGGAACCGTGAGGTTCCAGTCATCGCTGCGCGGACGGTGCGCAGTGCCGCCCAGGCTGGCGCTGGCGGCCAGGCCCCAGCGTCGCTGCACCGGTGCCACCAGCACGCGTTTGGCGCCCACCGCCCACTGCGCGGCGGACTGCCCCGGCAGACGGGTGAGGCCGAGCGACCATTCGGTATCGGCCACGGTACAGGCCGGTACCGCGGTCCATTCCAGACCGTCGCGGGTATGCCGCGCCCAGCTTTCCAGCTGGCACTGGCCGGCATCGGTGATGCTGGCGTCATCCACCAGCAGGCTGGCGGCGGCATGTGTATCGAAGGGAAGCACGGCCACGCTCAACAACAGCGGGACCAGCACACGGCAATGGTGCATGGGCAATCTCCAGGCAATCGGAAACGCCAGCGGCACCCTCGTCGGGGTCGTTGGAAACGGCGATGCAGGTGATGCGGGGCGGGCGCATCATGCGATGCGCGGGCAAGCCCCGTCCTGTGCGGACGGAGCCAACCTTGGGGTCAGCGGGTCCGTCGGCTCATGAGCAGCAACGAGGTCGACTATGACTGTCCAAGGAGGGGTCTCTGGGCGGAAGGGAAGGGTGGTGCAGGGCGGAAGTTAGAGCGTGGCGATGGCACGGTCAAGCGGATTTCGGCGATCTATACCAACGTATCGCGGCGCTATGCCGGCGCACGCCCTGAAACGTGGAAGACGCCGGTTTGACGGTGAAATGGCGTGCTGCTCAGACTGCGGCGCAATGACGTGATCGGCGGGCGCAGCGCAAAAAAAAACCACCCGCATGCGGGTGGTTTTCATCCAACGCTGTTGCTGCAGATCAGTTGACCTGGGTGCTCGGCGTGGCAGCAGCCTGGGTCAGCAGGCGGTTGATGTCCTGCAGTTCGGCGATGTCCAGCGTGCCCACGGCCTGGCCCAGCTGCAGGCGGTTCTGCAGGAAGGTGTAGCGCGCGTTGGCGTAGTCCAGCTGCGCCGAGAACAGGATGCGCTGGTTCTGGATCACGTCCAGCACGGTGCGGGTACCCACTTCCAGGCCGACCTGCGAGGCGTCGTAGGCGCTCTGTGCCGAAACCACCGCCAGGCGACGTGCTTCCACTTCGCTGATGCCGGCCACCAGGGTCTGGTAGGCGTTGCGGGTGTTGCGGTCGAGGGCGCGCTTCTGCTGCTCGTAACCGTCCTGGGCGATGTCGCGCTGGGCCAGGGCCTGGCGCACGCCGGACTGGGTGGCGCCGCCGGAGAAGATCGGCACGCTCAGGGTCAGGCCCACGCTGTTGGTGCGCAGGTCGGGGTTGAAGGCACCGCCGCTGCCGACGTTGGAATCGCCCCACGTGGCGCTCTTGCCCCAGCTGCCGCCCAGCGACAGGGTCGGGTAGTGGCCGCCGCGTGCGGCCGACACGCCGGACTCGGCAGCGCTGACCTTCAGTTCCTGCGCCTTCAGCGCCGGGTTCTGGGCCACCGCCTCGCCGACCAGCTGGTCGATCTGGGCGTACTTGGCCGGCAGTTCCGGGCGGAAGTCAGCCGGCAGGGCGCGCAGGTCGGCCACCGGCTGGCCGGTCAACTCGGTCAGGGCCTGGTAGCTGTCGGCCAGCGTGTTCTGGGCCACGATGGTGTTGGCGCGTGCCTGGTCGTACTGGGCGCGCGCCTCATGCACGTCGGTGATCGGGGCCAGGCCCACTTCCAGGCGCTTGTCGGCGAAGTCGAACTGCTTCTTGGCCGCCGCCTCGTTGGTCTGCGCGGCGGTCAGCGATTCGATCGCCACCAGCACGTTGAAGTACGCCGCCGAGGTACGCACGATCAGGCTGTCGTTGGCCGAATCCAGGGTGAAGTCGGCGGCCTGGCTCAGTTCGCGCTGCGAGCGCAGGTTGGCGAACTGGCTGAAGTTGAACAACGTCTGGGTGCCGTTGATCGTGTAGGTACGACGCTTGGTGGTGGACGTGCCGGTGTTGAAGCCGCGGTCGTCGCTGCGGCTGCGGTTGAGCGCGGCCTCGCCATTGAGCTGCGGCAGCAGCGCGGCACGCGCCTGCACGGCGCCTTCCTTGTCGTACAGACGGGTCGATTCAGCCGCGGACAGCTGCGGGTCGCCATTGCGCGCCATTTCGTAGACCTGCAGCAGGTCGGCGGCAGAGGCGGTCATCGGCAGCAGGGCGGCGGCCAGCGCAATAGCGAGGGATCGGCGGATCATTGCGGCTTCCTTGGACTCAGAGTTGGAACTGGGGCGCCGGAGCGGCACCGCGCAGGTAATCGATATCGGTTTCAAACAGGGACTCGGTGCTGCCGTCGGCCTTGACCAGCACCGCTTCCATCACCGGCGAACGGCCGTGGATGACGAACAGGCGACCACCGGGACGCAGCCACTGGGTGAAACGTGACGAGATGGTGTCCACCGCGGCGGTCACGCAGATGGCGTCGAAGCGGCGCTCGGTGTTCCAGGTCAGGGCGTCGGCGGTTTCGATCCGCACGTTGTTGCCCAGGCCGGCGGCGTCCAGCTGCGCACGCGCAGAGGCGGCCAGTTCCGGCTGGATTTCCAGGCTCAGCACTTCGCGGGCCAGCTCGCCCATGCAGGCGCTCAGGAAGCCGCTGCCGGTGCCGATTTCCAGCACTTCGTCGCCCGGCTGCAGATCCAGCGCCTGCAGGGTGCGGCCTTCGATGACCGGCTTCATCATCTTCTGCCCGAAGCCCAGCGGCAGTTCGATGTCGGCATACGCCAGGGCCTTGTGCGATTCAGCGACGAACGCTTCGCGCGGCAGGCGTGCCAGTACATCGAGCACGCGGATCTCCAGCACGTCCCAGGGACGGATCTGCTGTTCGACCATCAGTTCGCGGGCGTGGGAGTAATCGATCGTCATGAGGTTTCTAGTTCCAGCGCAGTGGGCCGGCCATTTTACCGGTGCCGGGAGCCGGCGGCGCGCTGAGAGCATCGCTGCCGTCGCGCCGGGGTCGCAGTGCCGGAAGTCACCGCGACCTCCGGTCCATTCATGTTGTTCTCACGCCGTGGGGCGCGGCGCGTAGGCCCTCAGGAAAAACGCCACGCTGGCGCTCACATGGGCATCGGCGTCGCAGTCGGCCGGGGTCGGTCGCAGCCCGCACATCATATGCGTATGCAGCTCGCCTTTGATGAGGGTCATCAACTGCAGCGCGGCCGTTTCACAGTCCTCGATCTCCAGCTCGCCCCGGGCCACGCGGGCCCGCAGGAACTCGGCCAGGGCGTCGGTGGTGCGTTGCGGGCCGGCCACCCAGAACATCTCGCGCAGGCGGTCGTCGGTTTCCGGGGCCATCATCACCCGCTGCACGGCCACCGCCTCGGCGGAGGTGATCATGCTGAAGAAGGCATGCCCGATGCCCAGCAGCTGGTCGCGCAACGGCCCTTCGGCGTCGGTGACAAACAGCGCGTCGGGCAGCATGGCGACACAGGTGGACTTCACAGCTTCGGTGAAAAGTGTCTCTTTGTCGCCGAAATGGCTGTAAACGGTCAGCTTCGACACGCCCGCCTGGGCGGCGATGCTGTCCATGCTCACCCCGTTGTAGCCCTGGTCCACGAACAATGCCTTGGCGGCTTCCAGGATCGCCGCGCGCTTGCCCAGGTCCTTCGGGCGTCCCGGCCCGGAGGCCTTGGCGGCAGGCTTTGCAGGGGGAAGGGGGGCGGTCGAATCGGTCATCCAAACAATACTAGACCAATCGGTTCGATATTTATACTATACCGGCTGGTTCACTATTAGCCGTGCTGCAACAGTATGTTGCCGGCGCGAAATTTCCCGGATTTCTTCTCAGGTCCTGTACCTCATGAAAAGCATGCGTTGGATGGGCGGTGGTTTGCTGGTGGTGCTGCTGGCGGCGTGCGGCAAGCACGATGCCGAGCCGGTGGCGGCCATTCCGGTACTGGTGGTGCATCCGGGCACCGTGGCCGGGCAGGAAGCGGCCGCCTATCCGGGCGAGGTGCATGCGCGCCAGGAGAGCCAGCTGTCCTTCCGGGTAGGGGGCAACATGGTCAAGCGCCTGGTCGATGCCGGCCAGCGCGTGCGCAAGGGCGAGCTGCTGGCCGAACTGGACGCGGCCGACTACAGCGCCCAGGCCGCTGCCTCGCAGGCCCAGCTGGCCGCCGCCGATGCCGACCTGGTGCGTGCACGCGACGACCAGAAGCGCTACGCCAAGCTGGCCGAAGACCAGCTGGTGAGCCGTTCCGCGCTGGACCAGCAGACCGCCGCCTTCAAGGCCGCGCAGGGCCAGGCCAATGCGGCCCGCGCCAACCTGGCCGTGGCCCGCAACCAGGCCGACTACGCGCAGCTGCGCGCACCGGCCGACGGTGTGATCGCCAGCCGCCAGGTCGAAGCCGGGCAGGTGGTGAGCGCGGGGCAGACCGTGTTCACCCTGGCCGCCGACGGCGGCCGCGAGGTGCTGATCGCGCTGCCGGAAAGCAGCATCCGCGACTACCAGGTGGGCCAGCCGGTGCAGGTGGAACTGTGGAACCGCCCGGGCCAGCTGCTGCCCGGAACGATCCGCGAGATCGCCCCGGCCGCCGACGCGCAGGCCCGCACCTACGCCACCCGGGTCAGCCTGGCGCCCGAGGCGCTGAGCGAAGTGGAACTGGGCCAGAGCGCGCGCGTGTTCGCCCGCGCCGGCCGCAGCGGCACCCTGCAGCTGCCGCTGGCCGCGGTGCTGCGTGGGGCTGACGGCAAGGCCAGCGTGTGGGTGGTGAACCCGGCCAATGGCGCGCTCAAGGCCACCCCGGTGACGGTGGGGGCCTACGGTGCCGACGCGGTGCCGGTGCTGTCCGGTGTGACCGGTAACGACTGGGTGGTCGCCGCCGGTGGCCACCTGCTGCGCGAGGGTCAGGTGGTGACGCCGGTGGACCGCCAGAACCGCCCGGTGCTGGCACCGGCGGCTGCACCTGCCGCTGCCGGCAAGGGGCACTGAGCCGTGCGCCGCTTCAATCTTTCCGAATGGGCGCTGAGCAACCGCCCGCTGGTGCTGTTTGCGATGCTGGCGTTCGCGGTCATCGGCGCGTGGTCGTACAAGCACCTGGGCCAGTCCGAAGATCCGCCGTTCACCTTCAAGGCGATGGTGGTGCGCACGATGTGGCCCGGCGCCACCGCCGAGCAGGTCTCGCGGCAGGTCACCGAGCCGATCGAAAAAGCGCTGATGAACACCGGCGAGTACGAGTTCATCCGCTCCTACTCGCGCCCGGGCGAATCGCAGGTGATCTTCATGGCGCGCGACAGCCTGCGCTCCAAGCAGATACCGGACCTGTGGTACCAGGTGCGCAAGCGCGTGGGCGACATCCGCGCCACGCTGCCGCGCGAGATCGTCGGGCCGTTCTACAACGATGAGTTCGGCGACACCTTCGGCAACATCTACGCGCTCACCGGCAAGGGCTTCGACTATGCGGTGATGCGCGACTACGCCGACCGCATCCAGCTCGAACTGCAGCGCGTGCCGGACGTGGGCAAGATCGACCTGGTGGGCCTGCAGGACGAGAAGGTCTGGATCGAGCTGTCCAACACCAAGCTGGCCACGCTGGGCGTGTCGCTGCAGCAGGTGCAGCAGGCGCTGGCCGACCAGAACGCGGTGAGTGCCACCAGCTTCTTCGAAACCCCCAGCGACCGCGTGCAGCTGCGCGTGACCGGCCAGTTCGATTCCATCGAGGACATCCGCCGGTTCCCGATCCAGGCCGGCGACCGCACCCTCCACCTGGGCGACATCGCGCAGGTCAAGCGCGGCTTCGCCGACCCGGCCTCGCCGAAGATGCGCTTCATGGGCGAAGACGCCATCGGCCTGGCGGTGGCGATGAAGGACGGCGGCGACATCCTCAAGCTGGGTGCCACCCTGGACGCCGAGTTCGAGCGCCTGCAGAAAACCCTGCCGGCCGGCATGCAGCTGCGCAAGGTGTCCGACCAGCCGCACGCGGTGGAAGAGTCGGTGGGCGAGTTCGTGCAGGTGCTCACCGAAGCGGTGGTGATCGT
>Ga0160475_100057_pt1 | contig 142184 bp, 111 predicted proteins | sample HID1975M_E11MG_FD_108254 | JGI IMG/M metagenome (GOLD analysis project Ga0160475, IMG submission 108254) | Enriched soil microbial communities from UW Madison campus, WI, USA - HID1975M_E11 MG | ecosystem: Environmental > Terrestrial > Soil > Unclassified | place: USA: Madison, Wisconsin... | reverse complement strand
GAATGACCTTAAGGTGGTTATTGCGGCGGGGCTCACCTCTTCCCATCCCGAACAGAGAAGTTAAGCCCGCCTGCGCAGATGGTACTGCAGTCATGTGGGAGAGTATGTCGTCGCCTTTCTTTTCAAAAACCCTATCCAAACCGGATGGGGTTTTTGTTTTATATCGTTTAGAATAGTAGTAAAGAATTATTCATCCTTCATTTGCTTTAATTGTTTTGATGAAAATTATATAGATTTCTTAAAGATTTTGGCTCTTGTTAGGGTGTGTCATTCTGCTTTTATTTTTTTTTACCGAAACATACAACTCCAGTTCCCTCATATATCTTAGAACGGTCGTATGTGATAAAAAGTACCCTGATTTTTGAAGCTCCATAGCAATACGATGACATCCATAAGTTTCTTTAGAAGCATCAAAAATCGAGATGATTTCTTTTTTTAAGCTCATACGCCATTTTTGTGTTTCTGTAGGCAGATCTTGTTTCCATTTACGATATGTTCCTCTATTTACACTTAAAGTTCTGCACATTAGTCTTATTGAATACTCTTTTTCATTTTCCAATATAAAATTAAAAACGAATGGTTTTCCAAGTGAAATATAATTACTGGCGTTTTTAATAATTTCAAACTTTAAATCTGATTCTTTAATTTGTTTTTCGAGATCGTAAATTTTCTTCTCTGTATAAGTTAAAGTTTGATTTCCCTGACCTGGAAAACAATAGTTTCCATACTTTATAAATTCCTTTCTCCAAAGAAAAAGAAGATTTTTGTCTATTTTTAAATCTCTAGCTGTCTGCGCCGAATTTCCATTTTCAAAACTTAAAAAAACAGCTTTTAATTTGAAATCTCGATCATAATTTATCCTGATATTTTTCATAAATCAACACTATTGAATTCATCAATTGACTTGTAATTAAGCCTGGAATGTATTCTTCTTTTATTATACCAGTTTTCAATATATTCAAGTATTTCGATTTTCATTTCTTTTGTTGTTAGCAATCTTGTTTGCTTATAAATTAATTCTCTTTTCAGTGTATTAAAAAAGCTTTCAGCGACAGCATTATCGACGCTGTCTCCTTTGCGGCTCATACTTTGACTACAATTAAATTCAGCCAATTTATCACAAAATATTTTGTTCGCATACTGTGATCCTCTATCAGAATGGAATATTAATCCGTCTGAAATTGGGCGGTTAGAAACAGCTTTTTTAAAAGCAGGTAAAGTGGTGACTTTTGTGGAAAGTACGGAACTCAAGTGCCATCCTACTATTTTTCGATCATACAAATCCATGATAATTGTAAGGTAAGAAAACCTTTTCTTAATTTGGATATAAGTAATATCTGATACCCAAACTTTGGATGGCTTGTCTACATTAAACTGTCTTTTTAATAAGTTTGGAGCAATGCATCTATTATGTTTTGAATCGGTTGTGACTTTAAATTTCTTTTTTGCTTTGCTTCGCAATCCAAGGAGATTCATATAAAATGATACTTGCGTATCAGAAATTTGAAATCCACGGCTATGAAGTTCGCGCGTAATTAATATGCATCCTTTTTCCTGTTTAAATTCGAAAAATATAGACCTTATTTCTTTTTTAAGGCAATAGACGCGTGTTTCTGTTTTCGAAAGAGGTTGTTTTGTCCATAAATCATACGTGGAATGAGAAGCTCCTAAGATTTCGCACATCCTGTACAAACAGTATTTATCTCTGTTCTCATGTATGAAATTATTGAGTACCTGCTTGCCTTGATTCATATACTTCAGTCCTTTTTCTAGTATTTCCAAACGAAGTTGGGATTCTGTAAGTTTCTTTTCCAGTTCGTAAATCTTATAATCCTCGTAATAGACTCTTTTTTTCCCTTCCCCAGGAAAACTACCTTCTTTATATTTCTGATAGATTACTCTCCATTTGGAAAGTAGTTTGGGAGAGATGTTAAGTTCTTCAGCGGTATTGGAAACATTTTTTCTTAGATGACTAAGCAGAACGGCATTCTTTTTAAATTCAGGCGGGTGACGTCTTTTAATTTCGCTCATAATATACCTATTTTTTTGGTTGTTATATGTAAGCTAAAATATTATAAACAGAATTAGTATTTACTTTAATGAGTTGAAATTAAATGTTTTTTTTCTTTTTTCTTTTTTTGTATTTAAGTATAGTCAAATATTGCTGATTCTATACTTCTTTATCTTTCTGAGTTTTTGAAATTTTCTGTAACAGAAATATCTTAATACAGTTTCGAACCTAAATCCATTATTCCTTTATTTCATTGGATTTTAAAAAAAACACCCATTTGCCACGATTGCGTCAAAAGACTTAGAAGGGTGAAATATCTTTAAAAATCACCTTCACTTTTTGTGACAAAAAAGTTATTCAATTCATTAAATATTTAATCTTATTTACCAATTTCTTATTAAAAATATTTTAAAAACAGTCGGCAAAAAGTTTCAAATCTTCCAGTAAAAGGTTGGAATTCACTCCTTCTAAGTTCACAACAAGCCACTCAATTTGAGTGGCTTTTTTGTTTTCTATATTTAGTTGTTTTTAAAATCGATGAGAAAAATGCGGCAAAATCTTGCCAAACGGTTTTTGAAATATGCTTAAAAATATAGAATAGACGCGGCTTGTGACCTAATAATTGCAATCCTTATGCGTTCACCGTACTTCCAAAATTGATCCGTCATTTTTGGAGTTTTTTTTATATTCCTTTTCTTGTGTATTTGTCAATATTCTTCTTTTGACTGAGTTAAGGTTAAAAAAACTTTTCTAAAATAATGTTCTCTTTTGCATGCGCTTAATACTGAGATAAAGCCTATGAGTTGCGACATTTTCCTGAACTAGTCAGAAAAATATTGACAATAAAACATTATTGTTGATATAAATAATTAATCATGAAAATATAAGTAAATTCTTTTTTTTTAAATATTGTAGTATTTTTATTTATTTTTGAGCCATATTGATATTTAACTGTTATAGTAATAATTATTAATTAAAATCATTAAAATTCAAACTGCTAACAACAAAACCACTCAAAAAGAACATGAATTTCATAAAATTAAGCCGCTATCCTTCACTAGGTCTAGATCAAAAGATACTATTGCAATTTCTGTTGTAGAATCTGCAATCTACAATTTTGCTTACCTAAAAAAAAATCTCACAACAAATGCATTTTATTTCTATTTCTAAAAAAAATGGAATAGAATTATAATGCCTCTTTTCAAAAAACCGCAACCCATTAATGAGAAAAAAAATTCTAGTATTATGCTGCTTTCTTTTTTTATCAAATGCTTTACAGGCACAAATATCTGGCACAGTTAAAGGATATGTAAAAGATACTATAAACAATTCTACTTTAACGAAAGCATCAGTCTCTTTGTTAAGAGCACAGGATTCCATTTTAGTAAAATTTACCAGAGTCAAAGAAAATGGTTATTTTGAGTTGAATAATATTAAAGCCGGTAAATTTATTTTATTGGTTTCTTATCCGAAATATGCTGATTTTGTAGATCAATTTTCTGTTGATTCCACAAAGTTAATCAAAGATTATGGTAAAATTAATTTAGCTGATAAAGGAAGATTACTATCCGAGATAATTATAAAAGGCAATAGAGCCGCGATGAAAATCAAAGGAGATACGTTAGAATTTGATCCAAAAGCATTTAAAATAGAGCCTAATGCAAAAGTGGAAGATCTGATAAAACAGTTCCCGGGAATACAAATTGATAAGGATGGTAAAATTACCGCTCAAGGTGAAACTGTAACCAAAGTTTTGGTTGATGGTGAAGAATTTTTTGGTGATGATCCGACTTTAGTTACAAAAAATCTACGTGCCGACATGGTTGATAAGGTACAATTGTATGACAAAAAAAGTGATCAAGCCGCTTTTACAGGAATTGACGATGGCCAGAAAACAAAAACGCTGAATGTTAAACTTAAAGAAGACAAAAAAAATGGTCATTTCGGGAAAGTAGAACTCGGAGGAGGAACTGATAATTTTTACAAAGGTCAAGCCATGTTTAATAAGTTTTGGGATAAGAAAAAATTAGCAGCTTATGGCATTTTAGGCAACACAGGACAAGTAGGATTAGGATGGGGAGATAAAGATAAATATGGCCAAAGCAGTTATCAAGTAACTGATGACGGCGGTATTAATTTTTCAAACAATGGGAATGATGAATTTGATAGTTGGGACGGGCAATTTAATGGTGAGGGAATTCCAGTAGTTCAAACTGGAGGAATACATTTTGACAATAAATGGAACAAGGATAAAGAATCTATCAATGCAAATTACAAAATTGGCGATATCAAACTTTCAGGAAACCGCAATGATATTAATCAGCAAAATTTAAGTTCTAGCAGCATTTATAATACTTCAGACAAGAGCTTTGAAAAAAACATGACTAAAAACAAACTTGATCTTGCTTATGAAATTAAAATTGATACTACTTTAACTTTAAAATTAAATGTTGATGGATTATTTAAAAAAAGTAATTCAAGTGAAGCAGAAATGCGAAAAGGTACTGACGAACAAGGTAACCAATTGAATAATTTGAAACAGACAACTACAAACGATGTTGATGATAAAGCATTTAATATAAATACTTTGTTAACCAAAAGACTAAAAAAAACGGGTAGAACATTATCTATTAATTTAAGCCAATCAAGTACAGATAGCAAAAGTAATGGTTACTTAAATTCTAGGGCTGAATTTTTTACACCATCCGTAATTAGTCCAGATAGCACCAAAGTAGTGGATCAAAATAAAGTCAATAATATTAGCAATAGAGCTTTTAAATCAAATTTAATCTATACCGAACCTTTATCCAAAAGCTTATCTTTAATTCTTAATTATGGATTCAACATTAGTAACGGAAAAGCGGATCGTAAATCTTTTAATCAATCTTCAAATGGCGATTATAATGTTTTGGATTCCATCTTTAGTAATAATTATGAATTAGACCAAACAATAAACCAAGTTGGAGCGATTTTTAATTACAAAAAAAATAAAACTATTTTTTCTTTTGGTTCTAAATTTAGTGGTGTAAACTTTAAACAATATGATGTTTATACAGATAGTTATTTTAAGCAAAAATTTGTCAACTACATGCCTCAGATAAGCTATCAATATAATTTTAAACAAAGAGAATCACTTCGTTTGTCGTATAACGGAAACACCGATCAGCCTACATTAGATCAGTTGCAGCCTATCCGAAACAATCAAAACCAATTAAATACAATTGTAGGTAATCCAAATTTAGATCCTTCTTTTAGAAATATTTTAAGAGGTAGTTATTACTCCTACAAAGTGCTCACCAATCAATATTTTTCGGTTAATGGATCGTATAATTTTACGATAAATCCAATAATAAGTAATGTGGTTACAAATGATAGAGGAGAAAGTATTTCTCAATTTGTAAACCTAGAAAACAAAGCGACAACAAGTTATTATTTGAATGGTAATTTTGGCAAAACAGTCAAAGCCATAGACATGAACGCAGGAATTGGTTTAAGCGCCAACAAAAATGTAAATTATAATTACATCAATACAAAACTGAATAAAACTAAAAATTCAACTTACTCCTTTAATTTAAACTTATCAAAGTATAAAGAAAAAAAATATAATTTTAATACCAGCTTCGGACCTACTTACAATGTTGCTGATGCAAGTATAAACGAAAATAGTGATAGTAATGGTTGGGGTTTTAATGGAAATTTCTGGACCAGTGTAGAATTACCTTTCAAACTAGAAATTAGCACAGATGGTAATTATCAATATAATGGAAAAACGCAAGTGATTCAGGAAACTTTTGAACGTTTTATTTGGAATGCATCTATCACCAAGAAATTCTTAAAATCAGATAATTTAAGAGTTTCTATAACGGGAAGAGATCTTTTGAACCAAAATGTAGGATTTAATCGTTCGGCTTATAATGGAAACATCAGCCAAAGTACTTATACCACTATTCAAAGATACTTTATGTTCTCTGTAAGCTGGGATTTCAGCAAAATGGGCGGAGGAGAAATTAAACAAAACTAAAACCATGAAAACAATAATAAATCGCTTACTAATTTTAATAATTGTATTGACAAGCAGCAATACTTTTGCACAAAATGACCACTTTGTTGAAAATGGCGTAATCGAATTTGAGAAAAAATCGAATATGTATGCTTTGATTACAAAAAAAATAAAAGGAGAAACTGATAGTTATTATCAAGCTGCTTTTGAAAGTTATAAAAAAAACAATCCACAATTTAAAACCGTAAAAAGTACACTCAGCTTTTCAAAAAACAAGAGTTTATACAAATGGGATGAAACAAATCAATCAGCAAATAACAACGCTTGGATTGCAGATGACGCAATGGCTAATTTAAAAAATGTTATCGCCACAGATCTTGATACGCAAACCAGTATTACACAAAAAAATGTTTACGATGATTTATACTTAGTTAAAGATAGTTTACGCAAAATTGACTGGAAAATTACAGATGAAACCAGAGAAATTGCAGGTTATGAATGCCGCAGAGCAAATGCCATAATTATTGATTCTGTTTATGTTGTTGCTTATTACACAATTCAAATTCCGTTCTCAGGTGGTCCTGAATCTTTTACAGGCTTACCCGGAACAATTTTAGGCTTGGCAATGCCGCATGAAAATATGACATGGTTTGCAACAAAAGTTACTGAAATTCCAGTTTCTGACAAAGATTTAGCTCCACCAATTAAAGGCAAACCTACTGACAATAAAGGACTAAACAAAATACTTTTGGATGCTTTGAAAGACTGGGGGAAATGGGCAAGAAAAACATTGCAAGCCTACTCTTTATAATTAGCTATTCAAATATGTTTAGACATTAGAAATGAAAATTTGCATAAACAAAAGTTTTTGTATTGACTGATAGTGAACTCTAAATTTGGAAGTATTATGAAATTTAAATTTTTTTTTGCTATTGCAATTTTATGGACAGCAGTTTGCTTCGGACAGGAGATTTCTTCAAGTAAAGTATTTAAAGAAATAGCTTTGGTGAATGGGATCGAATTTGCAAACCCGAAATACGATCAGCCAAAATTTAGTTGTGGCTTTCTTATAAAATATAATAATGAAACATTTGCTGTTACAGCAAAACATATACTTAAGATTATTAAGCCCGAGGGGATGACAACTTTGTCGTTGGAAAGCTATATTAAAAATTGGATATTATACCCATTAAACAATAAGTCCGAAATTGTAATTTGTGATAAATTATTAAATGAAGACAAGTCTGAGAAATTGGAAGCCAAGTCAACTTATGATAATGACTGGCTGGTATTTTCTATAAAGGAGAACTCTTCCAATATTATACCTTTGGAAATAAGAAAGACACCTTTAATTCAGGGAGAAAAATTATATGTTGTAGGCTGGACCAGAACGATGGAAAATGGACCTCAAAGGGTATATGAATTTGAATATTATAAAACAATTTCAAATCGCATTTTATTAAAAGATATTCTTGTTCCAGAGAAATTCGGAGGACTTAGTGGAGCTCCATTAGTAGATGAAAATGGTTTACTTGTCGGGATTGTCTCAAATGGGACGATTGATCCAGATTCAAATAAGAAGTTTTTCTCTCCATGCTCGGTAACGAATTTAGCAGCTTTTTTGGAAAATAGAACGTATGTTAAACAATAGTCCTATTATATTGTGTTGTAATGTGTTTTGTAAAAAAATAAAATCTTTTAATTTGTTAAATATCATAACTAATGGATGGTATTGATAAAAAAGTAAAATTTTCGGCAATGATTAGTTTTAAAGAATTTTGGCTTGATTATTCCATAGCAAGATATAATAAATTAAAGAAGTATGATTCTGATCCTGAAATAGACATTTTTATGCATGTCTCATTTATTCAATCTATAAATTTAAATACTATTTTGTGCTTGCTTTGCAAGATAGTTAATCTGGAATTGGAATGCTATTTATACGCTATGATTGCTGGTTCTATTATCGTCCTTGTATTTAATTTTCTATGGTACAAAAAATTAAATGCAAGAGATAAAGAACAAATAAAAAAAAGAATTCCTAAGTATACATTGCGTATATATAAATTATATGCGTTATTTTCAACTGTACTTTTTGGACTTATACTTTATCTTTTGCGACAGAATTAAATGTAACTAATCCTAATGCATAAAATGTGTTGATTGTTAATCATTATATAATGCATTTACATCAAAAATTATTTTAGAAAAAGTACAAAACAGTCCAGAAAGTAGAAGAGAAGTTGTTATATGTTTGTGTGCTTAAACTTCATTACCCTCTGTCATATCTATTGTTTTTGGATGTAGGCTCACTAGCTGTAAAACGATTGCACTAAGAACAACAAATAATAGTAGTACAAAAACGTGTCTCATGCCTCCATTATCAGCGGCTTTCCCTAAAAACTCTGTGATAACAGCTCCGGCAGAAATACCTGCAAAATTCATAATTCCATATCCCGTAGCCCTGTAGCGGGGAGCAACAAACTGGCAGAGAATAGGCATGTTGTTGGTGTCGTATATTCCAAATCCAAGTCCAAAAAGGACCGCACCAAAAACAATAGCGGTGATGTCACAGCAATAGCCAAATAAAAACAATGCTGGAATGGTAAGAAACAATCCGATAGCGCTGGTGTAAATTCTTCCTTTAATATGTTTCATCACCCATCTGTCTGAAATAGCGCCTCCAATTAGAACTCCAAAAAAGGAAGACATCGAAATGGTTACCGTTGCAATTGGTCCCGCCAAAGACATGTCTAAATGTAAAGTTTCAGTAAATAAGGTGGGTAACCAGTTTTTGGCCGCCCAGCCCGGTAAACTTGGTGCAGAGAAATAAAAGAGCAAAACCCAAAAAGAAATATTACCAAATAATATTCCTAATCCTTTAAACATCTGTTTGAATTCGTTGCGGATAGATGACTTTTTTGTGGAATCTAAGAAATAAGTTTTCTTTTCTTGAATAAAAAATATAAGTATTAAACTGTAAAGCACACCGAATAAACCTACGGAGTGAAAGCTGAAATGCCAGGAAAAATACTTAGAAATAGTGGCGCCAAACCCCCCGAGTGCCTGTCCTAAATAAATTCCAGTGGTATGAATTGCAATTGCAAAAGAGCGAGTTTTTTCTTGATGATAATCTGCAATTAAGGATAAGGCAGCAGGAATATAAAAGGCTTCGCTAAAACCCATAATACCGCGCAGAATATAAATCTGATTGAAAGTTGTGGCATAACCCATCGCCATAGTCACCCCAGACCAGATAAAAAGACTGCCTATGATGATTTTTTTTCGGTTAAACCGATCCGCAATAATTCCAGAAACAGGGCTCATCAGCGCATAAATCCAAAGAAAAACAGCCATCAAAAGACCGAAATTTTCAGCCTTAGCTAATTCAGGAATGTCATCCATCATCGCTGATTTCATAGTGGAAAGCATTTGTCGGTCTAAATAATTCAATAAAGCAACAAACCATAGCAGGCCAACAACAATCCATGGATAGGATTTTTTTTCATTCAATTTTGCAATCATTCTCTTTTTTCGAAATAAAGGCCGAATATACGAATTCAGACGCAACATAAAAGAATTGTTTTTCCATGTTATTTCTTTGTTTATGCAAAGTGCCACGATTGTGCCTTCAATAAAAATATCTTAATTGAAAAAACAATAAAGGCTGTCTAAAATAGACAGCCCTTAAAAACTAATTAAAATAAAAAATAAAAAAATCGATAAGAATATTATAAACCAGAATCTGGAAATTGGTTTATAAGAGATTCTTATTTTGCCTTCATTAGCACTTGTACGCTGTTAGATTTTTTAAAAGCATTTACGGTAAATTCTTTTAAATCTTTTGCTGTAATTGTACTTAATGTATTTTTAAGAAGTTCCATGTCAAAAGGCGTTTCGTCGTTTCGAACATACGATGTCAGCACATTCAGCCAGTAACTATTCTCTTTAATCTGTTCCTGATGATTCTTGATGATAGATTGTTTAATGTCTTCCAGCATATTAGCAGGAATATTTTCTGTCTGTACTTTTGTAAGTTCAGCATGAACAATTTTTACCAAAGTATCTGCTTTATCAGGATTACAGTCAAAATTGATTTCTAAAGAAAATAATGGAGTAGGAGATTGCGATAAATTGGCTCCAACCTGAACACCATAACTTCCGCCTTCTTCTTCACGAATTGTTTCCAAATAACGTTTCGTAAGCCATTCAGAAACCATATAACTCAGAATTTTATTCTTTTTAGAATACACAACATCTTTGTTTTCTAAATGAAGATAAACAGTTGTTTTTGGCGTATCCATTGTCCTAAAAATCGTTTTCTCGGTTTTTCCGTCTTTCATATAAATTTTATGATCGACGTATTTTTCTGTTTTTGAAGTTGAAGGAAGATTTCCTAAATAGGTATTAATTAAAGCAATATCTTTTTCAGAAATGCTTCCGACGAATAAAAAGGTAAAATCTCCGGCATTAGAAAAACGTTCTGAGTAGAATTTCTTCGCTTTATTCAAATCAAAAGCATTTATAAAATCTTGATTTAATGCCCAATTTCGTTTGCTGTAATTGGTGTTTAAAACTGAAATTGTATCGTTTAAAGCTTTTTCATTGCTATTGTGAGCATTATTTAGTTTGTTTTGATATTGTTCTTTTATTTTATCAAAAGTTGTAGTGTCAAATCTCGGATGCTGGAAATATAAATAAGTCAGCTGCAGTAAAGTTGTTAAAGATTCTTTGTTGCTGCTTCCGTTAAAACCTTCATATAAACCTCCAATATACGGACTAACACTTGCTGTTTTTCCAGTCAGTTTCTTTTTTAAATCGGTAAATTTATAATCGCCCAAACCAGAATAAGATGCCACAGCCGTTGCAATTTGTGCCGACGGAAGTTCTTGCCAATCTACAAGTGAATTTCCTCCAGCGCTGTAAGCCGAAAACAAAATCTGATCTTTGCTTAAAGTTGTAGGGTAAATAACCACTTTTGCACCATTTGCAAGTGTATATTCTTTCGCATTCGCGAATGCTTTAATGTCACTTGTTTTTACAATTGCTTTTTCTGTCAATTGTTCTTTTACTAATGAAGCTGTTAATTCTTCTTCTTTATAAGGTTCCAATTTGCTGTTTGAAATGGTTTTCATCGCATTCCAATAATCGTTTGCTTCAGGAAATTTAGTTGCTGCATCTTCTGGAGCAGAAACCGATAAGATTAAATTTTGTTTAGGCTCTAAAGCTCTGAAAACAGTATTAATCTGTTCTAAAGTAACTTTGTCCAAAAAGTTATTCATCCATTTGTATTCTTCGTCCATCGTCATTACAGGATTGGCTTCTAAGAAATACATTTGAAATTGTTCTGCCCAAGATCCGTTGCTGATTTTATCTTTATTAGTCAGACGATTGTCATAACTACTGTGCATTTTGGTTTTTAAACGGTCTAATTCCTGTTGCGTAAATCCGTTTTGAATTGCTCTTTCATATTCTCTATAAGCTTCTGAAAATGCTTCTAAAAACTTGCCTTTTTTTGGTGTAATGTTTAGCGAAAATTTACTCGCTAACCTAGAAAGATTATTGTTAGAAACTCCAAAAGATAAACCCGCAGTTTCATTATTAATAATATATTCTCCAAAACGAATATTCATCAATTGCATCGCTAAGCTTTCTTGCATGCTTTTTGTCATTTCTGCTTCATCTTGAACCAAAGGTTTTGGCTGAGTGTACGAAAGAGAAATTCCCGAACGCTGTAATTCTTTGTCTGTTGCCAACACATAACGGTTTTCTTTCTGCACCGGAATTTTTTCGTATTCTCTTTTGTTGATTTTCTTTGGAGTTGGTATCGAACCGAAAATCTCTTTAACCCTTTTTTCGATTAAAGCCGTGTCGATGTCCCCTACGATCACGACAGCCTGATTTTGCGGTTGATACCATTTTTTATAATAATCTCTTAAAACCTGATATTTGAAATTATTAATAACATTCAAATCTCCAATTACATTTCGTTTTGCATATTTCGAACCTTGAAAAACTACTTTATCGATTTTTTCTCCTGCTCTGTAATCTGCATTTCTTCTCGTGCGCCATTCTTCGCGAATTACACCTCTTTCGGCATCAATTTCGTTATTGGCCAAAAGCAGAGAACCAGACCAATCGTGCAATACATACATGCAGGAATCCAATAATGTTTTGTTATCGGCTGGAACATTGCTGATGTTGTAAACCGTTTCGTCGTAAGCTGTGTAAGCATTAATGTCTTTCCCGAAAGAAACACCTTGCTTTTCGAGCATGTTGATGATTCCTTTTCCTTTAAAATTTTCTGTTCCATTAAAAGCCATGTGTTCTAAGAAATGTGCTAATCCGTCTTGATCGTCATTTTCTAGAATTGCTCCGACATTTTGAACGAAGTAAAAATCGGCTCTGTCTTTCGGCCATTCGTTGTGCATAATAAAATATTGCATTCCGTTTGGCAATGTTCCGTGCGCCACTTCTTTGGGCAGCGGAAAAGTGGTTTTAAACTGCGCTGAAACTTGCGTTAAACCCAAGAATAAAAGATGCGCTAAAATTAATTTTGCTTTCATTGTTGATCGTTATTGTTCTTTTTTTTGATTGAATTTTAGTTTGAATAGGGTATAAGTAGCCCCTGCTGTTGCTTTGAAGGTTTCTCACGAAACCTCCAAATAACAGGCTTAGGTTTATAATAAAGTTGTAGGCTTGTATATTTTACATCCAGTCTGGTTTTGATGCACCTTTTAAGTAGTAATCAAAATATTGCTGCATTTTGAGAGTCCAGTCTTTTCTGTTGGCAGCGTCTTCTAAAGTATGTCCTTCTTTTTTATAGTTTACCAGTAAAGCAGGTTTTCCTAAACGGCGAAGTGCAAAAAACAAAGATTGTCCTTCCTGATAAGGAACTGCTCGGTCGTTATCGTTATGGAAAATCAAAATTGGAGTTTTGATGTTTTTTGCAGAAAATAAAGGCGAGTTTTTAATGTATCCGTCAAGATTATCGTGCATCGAACTTCCCATACGATATTGATCGGCTTCATATTTAAACATAGTCGAAATACCATTAGATCTCATCACAGGATAATTGGCAGTAAAATTACTTACTCCAGAACCTACAATCGCACAAGTGAAAAGATCTGTTTTAGTTGTTAAGAAAGAAGTTTCGTAACCTCCAAAACTGTGTCCTTGAATTCCGATTTTACCTTTTTCGGTAATGCCTTTAGAAATTAAATATTCAACGCCGCTCATTACATCATTGTAAACGCTGTTGCCAACATCGCCGTAAACATAATGCACGTCTGGCTGAAAAACGATGAAACCTCTACTTAAATAACTTGGAATATTAATGTTAGAAGTACTTACTTCAGGCAATTGATATGCATTAAAATCTTCAGTATGTTTTTCGTAAAAATGAACAATTACCGGATATGTTTTTTTGCTGTCGTAATTATCTGGAAGATATAGATTTCCTTGGTTTTCTTTTCCACTAAAGCTTTTCCAAGTCAGCACTTTTGCCGTTCCCCAAGCATATTCTTTTTGCTGCGGATTGATATCTGTAATTCTTGTCTGTGAGCCAAAACTAGAAGTTCCCCACCATAAATCTGGGAAAACGGTATAACTTTCTTTTGAAAATAAAACACTTGAATTATCGCCAGAAATAGCTTCAATTCGCACATTATAATCAGAGTTTGCAAATACTTTTGTAATTGCGTTATTATTGGTTAATCTGTAAACTCCTTTGGATTTGTTTATTATATCAAAACCAATAAATGTAATTGCTTTTTTGGAATCTAAATTGCCAATAAAACCGCTTTCGCTGTAACGTAATTCAACATTATTTTTTCTTCCGAAACCATTGGTGATAGAATAAGCCTTTTTCTGGTTGGTAAGATCAACAGCCCACAAATCAAACTGATCGTATAAAACCACCATATTTCCATTGTTTAACCAGCCAGCGATTCCATATGCCGTATTAGCCGATTTCATATCAACATTATCGTTAGAAACTGGATAAGGAATTTGCGAACTAATGTTTTTGAATTGTAAAGAAGCGGGATCAAAAACAGTCCAAACTTTTGCTTTTTCATCATAATAAACAGCAAAACTTCCCTGCGGATTCCATGTTGGATTTCCAAAAACGCCAGTTAGGACTTTTGTTGATTTTCCTGTTTCGGCATCAATCCAATATAAATCGTTACGCTCGTTAAAAGTCCAATCGACTTCTACAGCGTAAGGTTTTTTATCAATAGCAAAAGCACCTTTAAAATTACCAGATTCTGGAATTGAAACCTGATCAAATTCACCAGTTGAAGCGACTTTAATTACTTTTTTGTTTTGGATATCGTAAATGAATTTCTGTTCGCTGGGAAGCGTTTTAGAACTTCTCAACAATTCCTGTCTGCGTTCCATAGTTCCCTGATTCGATCTCCAGATTTCAGCATTAGATTTTGCAATCTGAGTATTTTCCTGACGTTTATTAGAATTTACTAATAACGTAATGAAATTGCTGTTTTCATTTAGTCCGTAAGCGACTTTTGAAATCGAAAAGTTTGGCTCGTTTAAAGCAATATCATCATAACTGAATAAGAGTTTCGTCGAATTGGTATTCAAATTAAAATAATAAACCAAATTGAAATCAGAACTAGTGTTTCCTTTTAAAGTAAAAGTACCTCCGTTTTCTTTGTCATTTAACTGAAAATCTCCAAAATCAGACGCTTTTCCGCTGAAAACTGTTTCTTGTTTTCCACCAATTGTTCCGTGTTTTAAAAACACTTGATCCTTTTCGATTTGAACATAAACGATGGATTTGTTTTTTAAAAAACGAGACGATTTAATATTGTTTACAGAAATACTGTCATTACTTTCCAAATTATAACATACCAAACGCTGTAAAAAGATGTTGCCTTTTGGAGATTCCGGACGTGTATAATACAAAAAATCAGTTCCTTCAAGTGCATTAGTGTAATGCTTGCTTTTCCAAAGTTTTTTTGAACCTGTTTTTAAGTTTTGCAAAAGAGTACTGTCTTTTCTGCTGTACTGAATCCAGTCTTTTTTTCCGATGAATTTTAGATCATTAATATCATTCAAAACCAAACGTTTTCCTTTTGGAGCTTCCTGAATGATAATCTGTTTTTTGTTTTCTTTTTCTTCATCCTGAAAAACGGTGCTGTAAGACATCCATTTTCCATTGTAAGACAAAGCTTTGCTGTTAATTCTCTGCCAGGTTTGGTAAGCCGATTCGTCTACCGTTTTTTTCTGTGCAGATAAACTATGCGCACTCAAAGCGAGTGCACATAGTAAAACTATTTTTTTCATATTTTTTTGATTTTCAAAAAGCAATTATTCGTTTTTTAAAGCATTAATTACATCTGTAAGTTCATCAACTAATTGTCCTGGATTTCCAGAATATCCTTCAGATGTAAAACGAATCTCTCCGTTTTTAATCACTACTTTTCTAGGAATACCGCTTGATTTAAAAATGGCTGCATATTTAGAAAACGATTCGTTATTGGTTCCACCGCCTTTTTTAACTAAATCAAAATACGTATTGATTTTTAAACCTTTTTCTTTCAAGTAAGCCAAAGCTTCTTTTTTATAACCTTCTTTGGTTTCCTGCGTGCTGATAAAATTAATCTCAACTTGTTTATCTTCTTTAAAGTTGTTGACCAATTGCTGCATTGCTGGAAAAGCTTTTTTACAAGGGCCGCACCAAGTTGCCCAAAAATCGATAACGATAATTTTACCGCTGTTTAAAGCCAAATCTTTTGTTTTTCCGTCGGCAGACTGCACTTTAATAGCAGGCGCAGGAACTGGATCCATTAAAGTGATTTTTTCTTCTGGCTTGTTTTCTTTTTTCAATTGCTCCAAATAAGCAGGAAAATCTGCTTCTTTTTTGCCTTCTTTCAAATACAATTCTTTTAGTTTTGCAGTTGCTCCTTCAGATAAAGTATTGGCTCTTGCAGCGTTTTTCAAAACCTCAATGATTGGCTTATTAAATGATTCTAAAGCTTTGATATGAATATCATTTATACTTGCTTTTTCGTAACGTTTTTCGAACGGAAGCAAAGCAAAAGTCTCTAAAACTTCTTTATACTTTTTCAAGATATCGTACATACGAATCTGAATCACTAATTCATTGTTAAGCTGTGTTTTTGCATTTTCTGTTGCTTGATTTGGCGACCAGTAAATTCCCTGCATATAAGACAAGTCATTCACTTTTTGCTGCATCTGCTGAATCATTGGCACTGCCATAGTTTCTATAACTGTTGGATCAACTACTTTTAAGTATAAGGCTTTCGAAATATTCTGGTGATATGCATCGTTTAAATTCGCAAAATTCATATTAGGAATCATTGCCAAAATGCTTTTGTAATCTTTGTTTTCGAAATAATATCCAAACTGCAATTTTACAATATTATCATAGAAATACTTTTGAGAATCTGGCACATCTGTAGTGTATGGAAAATCGGTTAAAAACTGGGTAATTACTTTGTTTCTTTCCGTTGCATCTGGAATCGGCATAATTTTTTGATATGCTTTTTGTCTTAAAAATGCGCCTTTTGGAAATTGTTTTACGATTACATTTTCAACAGAATCTGCTTTGGCTTTGTTTTTTAATTCATACAAATAAATGTTATGAACTTTAAGATACACTTCCTCTGGCATTCCATTCATTTTCTTTGTAAAATCGGCTAAAAATTTACCGCCCAATTCTTGAAATTTTTCCGGTTTTTGTACTTTCAATACTTTAAAATAGGTATCAAAAAACTCTGGGAATCTATTTCCGTTAGCTGCAACTTCTTTTTTAAACCAATATTCAGTAGCGTCGCCATCGATTGTAAAATCTTTAAAATAACCGCCAAACTGCCCGTTAAAATCTTTGTTCCTAAAAGTTGCCCAAGCCAAATCGGCACCTGGCATTTTTACTTTTGGCTCTTTAAAAGCAACGAGGATATATCCAGTATCCTGATTGGTATCGGTTACTAAACCATTTTCGGTATTGCCATAGAATTTGAAAGCCATAAAAGCACAGTTTTTTGGAACTGTAAAATCGGCGCTGTAAACAGCGCCATTTTTTTTCATTTTAAGGTCTTCGATTTCCCATCTGTAATTATTAAAAACATATGCATAACCGCTGATATTTTTAACGTTTTCTAACGGACCGCCTTTTGGATCGTAAGTCATACTGAAACTTGTACCAGGAATTGGAATGTCGACCATTCCTTGTAATCTTGATTTAACTTCTTGACTGGTAACCTGTAGGGTAAAGGCGCAGAACGCCAATACCAATAATTTGATATTCTTTATTTTTTTAAACATTGTAAGTTTTTTTATTTCCCTAATTCAGGGTTTAGATCGATATAATTTTGATTGATTGGGAATACATATCCATCGCTGTTTGGTTCTAAAGTATAAGTTTGTCCTTTAAAAACTCGGGTATATGTTTTTCTATAAACGGGATCTAGATTTAATCTTCTTTGATCGAACCAGCGGAATCCGCGTCCGATAAATTCTTTTTGTCTTTCAGTTAACACTAAATCTAGAGCTTCTTTGTTTGTTGTTGCGCTAACAGTGTAAGCTGTTCCCGATTTAAAACGTTTTGCTCTAAGAATATTGAGATAATTAACTGCTTCTGTAATCTTTCCTGATCTTGCGTAACATTCTGCCGCAATTAAATACATTTCAGGAACAGAAACTCCGACATTAATTCCGTTTGTGTAACTGTAAGTAGCAATTCCAAATCCTCTTCCTGTATAAGTTGGAGAAATTGCAATGTTTCCAGCAATTGTATAATAATCATAGCGTAAATCACTTGACCCAAAACTATTTAATAAATCATTTGACAGCGGTGCTCTGTTATAAGTTAAAAGCAGCGTTTTTGAAAAGATCACTTCAGGATTCTGAATCAAAACGGGATAAGCATATCCTGATGCTAATGTTTTTAAGTCGATTAAACCTTTTTGCATCTGCAGCGCTTTATCTGCATTTTCAAGGCTTAATTGATATTCACCCATCAATAGATAAGTTCTCGCAAGCAATGCATAAACAGCTCTTTTTGAAGGCAGAACATTAAACTGAGGATCATCTTGAATGCCATTTTCCAAAGCACTTTTTAAATCGGAAATAATTTGATCGTAAACCTGTCCAACCGTACTTCTGTCTAATGAAGAGAACAATTCTGGTTTTAACAAAAGCGGCACTGCTTTTTCTGAATTAGCAGAAGCAGGATCAAACTGAGGTCCGTAAGTATTAACCAATTGCAAATATGCAAATGCTCTGTGTACGAAAGCTTCAGCGTAAATTTCTTTTTTTTCTGCTTCAGTACCTTTTTCGCTTGCCATTACGCCATCAAGAATTACATTACTGTAATAAACAGCTTTGTATAATCCTATCCAGTCAGCATCGCCTTGAGAAGGATCGTATATTCTGTCCTGCCAAGTATAACTGTTACCCCAAATAGTCGTAACTCCATTTTGATAAGTTGTTGGAAATTCAACATCAGCATTAGCAAGTAGATAAATACCTCCAGAAGAAGTCATATCGTTATAATTGTTGGCTAAAGCTCTGTAGTCAGAGGTGTATTTTAAAATTCTGTTGTTTCCAACCTGTTCCACTTCAACATAATCTCGACAAGAGTTTAGTAAAAGTAGCGGAAGGAATATGTATAATGTGGATTTTAGAAATTTCATAATGATCTGTTTTTTAAAATTAAAAACTGCAATTAAACTGTAAAGAGTAATTACGCTGCGGTGGAAGCGTATTGTAGTTATTGTTTGACAGGTATTGAGGATCAATTCCTAAATCATTTTTAACCCATAGCAATCCTAAATTTCTCGCTGCAAAACTGAAGCTTAACGACTTTATAAAAGTTTTTTGCAACCACTCTGAAGGGACATTATAACCTAATGAAACTTGCTGTAATCTCACGTTATCTGCTGGCAGTACATTAATATCTGCCATTTGGTAACGGTTCAAACTGTTAAAGCTGATGTTTGTAAGACCTGGTACGTTTGTAGTAGCTTCGTCTCCAGCTTGTCTCCATCTTTCTGCCACTAGTTCGTCTTTTGCTACAGCTCCATATTGTACTCCAGAATAAGATGGATAATTTTGTAAAACCGTATTTCTAAATACGTGTCCTGCATAATACGTAATCTGTACGCCTAATCTGAAATTTTTAAAAGAAAAGTCATTCATGAAACCTCCAAAATAAGGAGCAAAAGTAGTTCCCATATATTTTAGATCATCTTTATCAATGGATGCAATTCCTTGAGTCGAATTCACAATTGTACCGTCCTTTTTAGACACAGTAGATTGACCAGTATTATCTAAACCTGCCCAATTGTAAGCGTAAATATATCCGATAGGCTTACCTTCAGTTGTTACACCAGATAGATATTGGTTAGTTGTAGTCGCCTTAAAACGAGAGTCTGTAACTTCATTTGTGTTATAAGAGAAATTAAAAGTGCTGTTCCATTTAAAAGCGGTATTTATAATAGTTCCTGAAAGAGATAAATCTACTCCATGTCCTTTTAAGGTACCTGTATTGTAATTTACGAAAGACCAGCCATAAGTTGGATTAAAAGGAAGATTTACTAAAATATCTTCTGTTTTTTTATAATAAAAATCAACACTTCCTCGTAAACGATTATTGAAAAAACCGTAATCTAAAGCGTAATTGAATGTTGATGTTGTCTCCCATTTAATTTCAGGATTTTGAGGTATGCTGATAGATCCTGTTGGTAACTGTGTATTAAAATCGACAGATCCAATGCTGATTACAGGACTTTGGCTTCCAAAACCACCACTAGGAGAAACTCCTGCCTTACCATAAGTAATTCTAAAAGCTAAATTGCTTAACCAGTTTACATCTTTTAAGAAAAATTCTTTATTCATATCCCATTTACCTCCTACAGACCAAAGTGGCAATGCTCTATTTTTTTTAGAAGCTCCCACTAAGTTCGTATCATCAAAGCGGACACTTCCTGAAACATGGTAGCGGTTCATAAAATCATAAGAACCCAGCCCATAGTAGGACAAATAACGGTTTCTTGATTTACTGATGCTATTGTCAGAAGTTCCAATAATGCTCTGCCATCCATAAACCGTATTGTAATAAACGGTAGGATTTACAGATTGACCTGAATTAGTATCTACATTATAGCCGTAGTATCTTTGGCTTGAGCCTTCTCTGCGTTCTTCTCTAATTTCTGTACCTGCTAAGAAATGTAAGCTGTTGTTTTCATTTAAATTCTTATTGATATTCATTTGAAAACGCATACTCTGAGTATCATTGTTAATGTTCGTGTTGTATAAATAAGAACCCAGCGGTATACCATAAACTAATTTCCCAGCTGTATTAACAGATGTTGCCTGGTTAATCATGTTTCGAGTAAAATAACTATCCAGTTCACTTAAAGATTTGGTCTTATTTGTAATAGAAGTATACATTCCAGATGCTTCAAAATTTAACCAATTTGTAACTGTTGCCGTTAAGCTTGCATTTAATCTGATGTTGGCTCCTTTAGTTATTACATTAGAATAATTTAGTTCATCTAAATAGTTGTAAGACCAAGGCAAATATCCTTTTGCTTCAAATCCTTTTGAAACTTCTGGTCTGAAAAGAAAATAGCGGTCAATTCCATTTCCATCTGCATCTGCAATCATATCATACGGACGCAAAGCGGTTGCCGATACATTTGATAATGCTTCATTTGCAACTGTATTCGTTTGATACGATGTTGGAACATAGTTGACTCCTGTATTTAACTTTAAGAAGCTTTTAAGCTGAAAAGAGTTATTTAATGTGACATTATAAGATTGAGAATCATTTCCTCTCATAGCACCATGATCTTTATTGTATCCTAAAGACAAATAATAAGTACTTTTTTCATTTCCGCCATTGATGGATAAATCATATTGCGTTGTAACTGAATTTCTCAATAAATATCTGTTTATCTGCCCTAAATTATCATTTTGTCCAAGTTGAGCTAGCAACTGATCTCTTTCAGAAACAGAAATCTGTCCTCTTTTTTGTCTAAACATAATTTCCTGTGCGGCACTTGGATTAAGAGCCTGCCAGTTCGAGATATTATCAACAACGAATCCGCCATTTACAAGGTCTTTTTCGTAATCAATATATTGAGCAGTATTCATAACGCGAAGTTTGCCCAAATCTATTTTTTCTCCAATGCTAGTAGTTGTATTGAAATTAATTGTTGGCTCACCTTTTTTACCTTTTTTGGTTGTAATGACAATAACACCATTAGCAGCCATAGATCCCCATATTGAACTTGCAGCAGCATCTTTTAAAACCGAAATGCTCTCTACATCATCTGGATTAAGAAAACTTAAAATTGAAGATCCTGGAACACCTCTTTTAGAAAATGCAAAATCTTCTCTCGATTGCGGAAAACCATCAATAACTATCAATGGAGATCCTGTTCCGCTGTAACTATTAGTTCCTCTAACACTGATAGAACCAGTTCTTGGGTCAACATTTACACCGGCAATTTTTCCTTCCAGTCTTGACTGAATGTCAACCGTTGGAACTTCTGCAAGCTCTTTGGCTGTAATTATTCCAATAGATCCGGTAACCCTTTCTTTTGGGATTTCTGTATAACCGTTAGAAACAGGAATTTCTACAGAATGAAGTTCCATAACATCTGGTACAAGTGTTGCATCGATAACTCTTTTATTGTTAACGGCAACGGTTACAGTTTTATATCCTAAAGAACTGAAAACAATTGTATCATACGGAGAAACTCTCATTCGATAGTCTCCTTCTTTTCTAGTAATATCCCAAGATTGTTTGCCTTTTAAAATAACATTTACACCAATAAGCGGTGCACCTTTTTTATCGGTTACTTTACCGGTTAAATCGTATTCCAGTTGTTCTGCTTTCTTTTTATTTCTTTTTACAACAACTTGTTTATCAATAATATCAAAAGTTAGATTATTGCTTTTTAAAGCGTTATTTAAGATTTCTTCTATAGTTGCGTCTTTGTCCAAAGTAATGGTATTGGCAGATTTCAGCACATCATCATTATAGAAAAAGACATAATTAGTCTGTTTTTCTAGAGTAGAAAAAACTTCAGTTAGCGGAGTGTTCTTGAAACGAACATGTATTTTATTTTGTCCTAAAGAATGGTTCGCATATAAACTACACATACTTATCCAGATAAATGCAGTAACAGATCTCATAAGCAGCAGATATAGGTAATAGTGGTATCGTCCAGAAAAATACTTTTCTGAATTATGTTTTTTATTCATAATTTTGTTTTGAATTTAAGAGTTAGTCAATTAGCGTTGACTACCGTTCTACAATGCCAAAAGATGGTTCCAACATCTTTTGGTTTTTTTTTGGTTAGTTTTTACAAATAAGGTTGATATGTTTATTTTTGGTTTTATATCATAGGCATTTTTGGTTTTTGAATTGATTTTTTTATTTATTTAATTGTAATAGTTCTTTGGTTTGCGTTAACAGTACAGCTGTTATTTGTAATGCTGGATAATGTATTTGCCAGCGAATTAAGATTTTCATTTAAGGCAAAAGATCCTGAATAATTGGCATCTAGATTTAAGTCTGCACCTTTTATAAATTCTATTTTATAATATTTTGAAAGTTTGTTTAAAATGGTATTTAAAGACTGACTTTTGAAAGTAAAATAACCTTCTCGCCAAGACAGAATCGAGGCAACATCTTTATGTTCTACTTTTAGCTGTTTTTTATCTTTATTGATTGTAGCAATCATTCCAGGTGTCAAATCTTCTTGAAGCTCCTGATTGTTTAAGAATCCTTTTTTGTTATAAGTAATTCTAACTTTTCCTTGCAATAAAGCCGTTTGCACCGTTTCATCTTCTGGATAAGAACTCACATTAAAAACCGTTCCAAGCACTCTTACATTGCATTCTTTTGTTTTTACAAAAAATGGTTTGGCTTTGTTATGAGCCACATCAAAAGCAGCTTCACCAGTTAGATATACTTCACGGATAGATCCATCAAACTGAGTTGGATAAATTAGCGAAGAACCCGAGTTTAGCCAAACAGTTGTTCCGTCTGTCAAAACGATTTGTGTTCTTTTTCCGTAAGGAACTCTAACCGTATTAAAAGCCGAAGCGTTATTAGAATTTGTGTTTATAGCTTGTTGGCCTACAGTAACTTTTTCGCCGTTTTTTCCGTAGCTAATTACAGTACTATCTTGCACCGCGATAGTTTTCTGATCTTGCAAGACAAGAGAAATATTCTCTAAATCTAGGTTTGATTCTGTTGACTTAGAATTTTGGGCAAATTGCTCTAATGCTGTTAGAGGTTTGGCGCTTTCTGATGAATTCTGATTCATGAATAAAGCGACTAATAAAGCGACACTCGCAGCAGCTCCGTAAGCAAGAAATCTTTTCTTTTTCCTGCGTCTAGATTCTTTTTGCTGAAGTTCGATCAGTCCATGACGAATTTGATTCTTTAAAGAATCTTTTTCATCGTTCGATATTTTGTTAAAATTAATTTGCAAGGCGATGTTTTTATGGGGTATATAATACTAAGAGAACAACTCTTGTAAAACATAGACATAAAAAATAACCTTTTTTTAAAGTTTTTTTCTGAGTTCTTTCAAACATCTGTATATCAGTGTTCTACAGGACTCTATGGAAATGCCTAAAATAGATGCAATTTCTTCATAAGGTTTGTCTTCATTAAATCTGTAGAACAATGCTTTGCGCTGCTTTTCGGTAAGTTCCTGCATTGCAAAAGCTAGTTTGGAGTTTAGTGCAGTATTATTTTCTTCTTCGATTATGGTGTCTTCAAAAGAAAGTTCTTTTAGTATAACCGAATCATAATCAGAGCTTAAAGAGAATATTTTTTGAGATGCTTTATTTTTTTTGAAAACATTTCTCTGGGTAATTTTAAACAAATACGATTTTACATTTACATTTTCTGCAAGACCGCTTCTGTATTTGTAAATGTCTAAGAAAACATCATGAATCGCATCTTTAGCAAGAGATTCTTCGTTAGTATATTGTAAAGCGAAAGTAAGCAAAACATCAGCATAGATATCATACAGCTTTTCAAAGGCGGTAATATCACCTTTTTTTATCTGTTGCCATAGTAAAATATCTGTTGTGGTATTCTCCATTTAAGGAATAAAATTGCTATTGTTTTTTGAAACAAATCTATAACTTTTATCAGTAAATGGAATAATTTTTCAATCATTTCGCATGATTTTCAAAGATATGGTCGAAATAATGGCGATAATTTTGTTAAAATTGGTTTTTGAGTTACTTCGCAAATAGCTAACATTCATAAAAGTGAAAAAGAAAAATCGATATAGTATTTATTTAACATTAATTGAATAAAAAAAAAGCCACTAGATAAGCGGCTCTTAAATCTGATATTTAATTCTTTTTTATTTCGTAGAATGAAGAAATGTGGCTATTTAACCATTTCTAACAATGTAAATATATTTTGCAATACATTATACAAATTTATGTTTACAGAAGTTGTTGGCAAACCTTCAAAAGCAATCGCTCCTAAATAATCGTCTTCTAGATCAAAACTTCTTACTTGCCAGTTTTGAGAGTTTTTTATTAAAGAAAAATCAAGATTATGTTCGCCATCAAGACAAGGAATGTATTTAAAATCTTCGTCGATACCTTTTCCTAAAGCTTTAACAAAGGCTTCTTTTCTTGTCCATAAAGTGTAAAAAGTATTTTTTTTATCATTGGCATTCTCAATTATTTTTGTTTCATCATCGTTAAAAACATCTGGCAGCATACTTGTAAAGTTGAAATCTTTGCTCATATATTCAATATCTAAACCTACTTTTTTTCTAGAAACCGCAATCGTTGCAAAGTCTTCTGAGTGAGAAATATTAAAATGCAGCCAAGGATGCGAAGCTAAATACGGTTTTTTATTAAAGTCATAATCAAGATAAATGTTTTTGATATTTAGTTTGGTATAAGCTGCTAAAATGAGCTTTAAAATAGATCGGTAGATGATAAATCTATCTTTGTCAATTTCTTTATAATATCTTTTGACTCTTTTGAGTTCTATAGAATTTAGAAATTGAGATAAATCTGATTTCATATCCATGAAATTGGGCAAATAAATAGTGTAGATAACAATATCATCACTATCTAAAGAATACCCTTTTTCAGGACTAAAATCAACACCTTTTATCTCTAAAAACGAAATAGAGAGCTTAGAGGTTTTCATGGTTTTCATCTAGTATATCTTGAAGTAATCTCGCTAAAACTTTGTCATTTGGCGGAGCAACAATGTTGAGGTGATTTCCTGAAATGCTATGAATTGTAACACCACCTAAAGCCGCTTTTTTCCATCCTAAATGCGTTGGATCTAATTTGTAATTTTCATCATCTTTTGATCGGAATAAATCCACTCTAAAATTTTGAGGTTTAAGATGATAGAGATCAACAATTTTTTTCACCATACGATCGGCTTCAATAAATTGCTGTAATGCTAATTCTTCTTGTTCGGTCATTTCGACTTTTTTACCAAAATGTCTTTGCAGTATATATTCTCTTTTTCCATTTATACGCATTTTGAAAGCTTTCCAGCTTAATAACATTTCCTTTAAAAAGTCTAATCTTTTATGAGTTAAATCGAAGTATCTAACAAGTTGTTTTCTTCTATAACTTCCATAATAATAAGAAGAATCAACATAAGAATCGAGTAGGCCAGTTAAGCTTACTTCTTTTCCTTGTTCTTTCAATTGGCGTGTCATTTCAAAAGCAACAATACCTCCAAAAGAAAAACCAGCCAAAGCATAAGGACCTTTCGGATTTACTTTGATAATAGCATCAATGTAATGCGCAGCCATAGCTTCAATTGATTCATACCATCCGTCAAAACCTTTTGGTTTAGTACCTTGAATTCCGTAAATTGGCTGATCTTCATCAAAATGTTTACTCAAATTCATAAAGTTCAAAACATTCAATCCTGCTCCATGAATTATAAAAAGAGGCACTTTGTTTCCAGCAGGTTTTATCGGAACTAAACAATCAGAATAAATTTCTGTTCCTGTATTTAATAGTTTAGCAAATTTCTCAACTGTTGAATATTTGAATAAAGAAGACAACGGAATTCGGATTCCAGTATGTTTTTCAATTTCAATCATCACTTTTACACCTTTTATCGAATGTCCGCCCATTTCGAAGAAATCACTGAAAATATCTATATTTTCTAGATTTAAACTTTCTTTCCAGATTGTCGCTACAATATTTTCTTCTTCAGTGCGAGGTGCCGTATAAGTGATTTTTTTGTTGGCTTTGTATTTTGCTAATTCCTTACGATCAATTTTACCGTTTAAAGTTGTTGGTATTTTTTCGATTATATTAAAATCGTGAGGCATTAATTGCGCTGGTAATCGAGTGCTTAAAGTTTCTCGCCAAGAAGCAACTTGACTTTCAGCTTCTTCTATGCTTGTTTCTGGAACAATGTGAGCGATTAAGAAATTTTCATCTGCTAGAACTACAGCAGATTTTATGCCGTCTAATAACATTAATGCTTGTTCAACTTCTCCAGGTTCTATACGGTGACCTCTAATTTTAACTTGCTGATCTAGACGCCCTAAACATTCTATTTCATTGTTTGGAAGTAATTTTCCTAAATCGCCTGTACGATAAATTATATCTTCTTTAGTTGCAGAAAATCTATTCGAAATGAATTTTTCTGATGAAAGTTCTGGTCTGTTCCAATAACCTTTTGCAACGCCATCGCCACCAATAACAATCTCTCCGATATTTCCAGGCGCAACAAGTTGACCTTGAGTATCAATTAAATAAATTTGAGTATTTCCGATTGGTTTTCCAATGGTAATCAATTTATCTTCGGCTTTTATTTGTTTTACAGACGACCATATTGTAGTTTCCGTAGGGCCGTAAACATTCCAAAGCGTATCGCATTTAGATAAAAGTTCGTTGGCAAGATCTACCGGCATTGCTTCACCGCCGCATAATGCTTTAAGTGGCAGTTTTTCTGACCATCCAGAATCTAAAAGCATTGACCAAGTTGTTGGAGTTGCTTGCAGAAAATTAATATTTTCTTTCTTTATCAAATCAAGTAAAAGTCTTCCGTCTCTTGCCGTTTCTTGATCTGCCAGTATCAATGTCGCGCCTTTCATCAATGGTAAATACAGCTCTAATCCAGCAATATCAAAAGAAATAGTTGTGATAGAAAGTAATCTGTCATTTTCGCTAATGCCAGGTTCCAATGCCATACTGCAAAGAAAGTTTACTAAGTTTTTATGAGTAATCGGAACACCTTTCGGATTACCTGTTGATCCCGATGTATAAAGAATATAAGCGTTATTTTCTGAATTAACCATAAACGGAAGCGGTAACGCAGAATACTTATTTAATGTTTCTGTAGCATCTTCTATAAAAAGTGTTTGCGGCCATGATGGCAAAGATGCAAACAAGGTTTTAGTAGTCAATAAAACTCTTGCATTAGAATCTTTAAGCATAAATTCTAAACGCTCTTTTGGGTAATCTGGATCTAATGGCAAATAGGCTGCACCACATTGCATAATAGCAAGTAATGCATATAGTAATTCTGGACTTCTAGGAAAAGATACGGCAATAAAATCGCCAGATTGAACGCCTTGATCTTTCAGATAATGCGCCATTTGATTTACCTTTTCGTGTAATTCTTTATAAGTAGTTTTTAATTCATGAAATTCAACGGCTGTTTTATTTGGTGTAATTTCTGCTTGTTTTCTAAGTAACTCTGTTAGAGTAATATCAGGATAAGCCATTTCGGTATTATTTAATTCGGCATAATCTGCTAAATAATTACCGCCAACAATATCAGACAATGGACTTGTAGGATTTGCAATGACTTCCTTAATGATCTCTTCAAAAGAAGCCATCATTTTTGTTATAGTTTCTGGTTTGAATAAAGTCGTGTTGTAAGTCCATTGAAATGAAGGACCGCTTTTGGCTCTAAATATATGCAACTGAATCTCAAACGTTCCGTATTCTCTAGGATTTGGCTTAAAGCTATGAGTAAGACCTTTGTATGAAAAATCATCTTCGATAGTTCTGCTCAAATCTACGGTAAGAATAACCGGCACCAAAGGAATTCTAGACGGATCTCTCGCAATAGCGAAACTCTTTAAAAGATGCCCAAAAGTAACTTGCTGATGTTCGTAAGCATCAAATAACTGGGTATTTCTTTGTTTTAAATAATCAAGAAAGCTAATGTCAGAATTGATTTTACTGCGAAGAGGAAGAAGATTTACACAATCTCCAATAAGCTGTTTCATGCCGTATAATGTATTTCCAGAAGAAGGAAAACCTACTACTAGATCATTTTGTCCAGTAAGTTTGCATAGAAAAATCTCAAAAGTGGCAAGTAAAGTTGTAACTAAACTGCTGCTCGTTTTTATTCCGATATTTTTTAATTCACTAATAATATTATCATCAAAAGCAAAATCTAGACGACTGCTGTTGTATGTTCTTAATGAAGGTCTTACAAAATCTATTGGCAATTCGATAGTTGGAACAGATTCTTTATAAATATCAATCCAAAAATCTTCTAAAGGTTTGTAATCGCTGCTTTCCATAAAAGAATTTATCCTTTCGGCAAATTCACTAAATTTTTCTGGAGCATGCAGTTCGTATTCTTTGTTTTCAAGATAAGCAGAATACAGTACGCCAAGTTCTTCTAGAATAATATCGATACTAAGTCCATCGCCTACAATATGATGAATTGTTAATGTCGCTATCGTTTCAAATTCATCAATTTTAAGCAAATTAACTCTAAATAATGGACCGCTTACTAGATCAAAAAGCTCGCTGACTTGTTCTCTAATATGTTTGTCTATAGAAGATTCTTTTTCAATTGGAGGCGCCTCAGAAAGATCATTTTGAGAAACTTTGATGTTGTAATCTTTATAAATACACATAAACCGACCGTCTGGACTAAAAGAAGATCTAAGAGCTTCATGACGATCGATTAAAGTTTTTACAGCTTTCTCAAAAATCTCAATGATTAAATTTCCTTTAAAATTTATCGATACAGATAAGTTGTAAGCCTTGTTAGCATCACTCCCGCCAAAAATGCAATCAGTCCATATTTCCTGCTGCGAATTTGTGGTATGAATTACTCTTTCGATTTCAGGGGAAAATGGATTAAATTGAATTTTAGTTTCAGCTTCCATTTCTATTTGTATTTGAGGTTGATTTTTCATTTTGCACCTATTTTAAATGTAATTGCAATTTTTAAATTGGTAATTTAAAATATTAACTATCTATTTTTTTTCGATTCTTACAGCTTAATCTTAACGAAACTTCCGTTCTCATTTGGATCTTCTATGAACCATGCAGGATTTCCGCTTTCATCTCTTCCGAGTTTGCTTCCTTGTACTGGCGGTTCATTTGATTTTATCGTATATTTCTTTTCATAATTATTGTTTTCAAATCGCTCTTGATCATGAAGTGCCGAAATATTCGCAGAATTTCCGTTAGTTTTTGCAGAACCATTGGTTTCAGGCTTGAGTTCATTGTTGAATTTAGAAACATCAAAATTTTCTGCTTTTAGATTTACAAATGAAGAATTTCCGTTTACAGAAGTACTTTGAAAATTCTGTAGCTGATCTACTTTCTGACTCAAAAGCTGAATCTGTTGAACAATTTGTTCTAACGAAATCTGACTTTGATTTGATGATAAATGTGTTCCATTTTGTGAAACTGCTGGAACAACCGAATTTTGTACAACGGTTTCGACTTCTTTTTCTACACTTATAACTTCTTCTGGAAGATTAGTTTCAATATAATCTGCAAGTAGTGAAGGAGTTGAATAAGCTTCATTTAATTGTCTGAAAGTAATCGGTAAATCAAATTCTTTTTTCAGTTTTCCTGATAATTGCGTCAGCGATAAAGAATCTAAACCTAACTCTAAGAAAGTATTTGAAGAAGACTCCGATTCATACACTATTCCAGATGCATTTTTTATAATATCTGAAATTTTAGAAAGAATTTCGTTTTTTCTAGAATGTTGAGAATCGACTGTTTTATTTTCTGTATCTATTGAAATAATTGGTGTTTCAGAAACAACTGCTTTTTGAGGAACTATTGTTTCTACAATGCCTAAAGGTTCAATCCAACAAGGTTTACGGTCAAAAATATAATTTGGCAGTTCTATTTTCTGTCTTTGTTGCTGACCGTAAAATGATTTCCAGTCAGGATTTACGCCTCGTAACCATAATTCGCCCAATGCAGTTAATAATGTAGTGTATTCATTATCATTTTCATCTTTCGGGAAATTTATACTCGGAAATGCAGGTATAATTTTACCAGCAGCCTGCTGACGTGCCAAAGTAATCAAGGTTTGTCCAGGACCAACTTCTAATAAAACAAAGTCTTCTAGTTCGAATGCTGTATCCATTGCATCTGCAAAATGCACCGTATTTTTTAACTGATTTACCCAATAAGTCGGATCTGTAGCTTCTGTATCTGTAAGCCAAGTTCCTGTTGCAGTCGAAATAATAGGTAATCGAGGAATGTTTAGTTTAATTTTTTCTAACTCATTTCTAAAGTCATCCAAAATTGGCTCCATCATAAAAGAGTGGAAAGCATGGCTTGTGTTAAGAAGTCTATTTGGAATTTCTTTAGCGTCAAGTTCTTGATTAAAGCTTGCGATATCTTCTTTTTTTCCAGATACAACACAAAACTGTTTTGAGTTTATAGCTGCAATAGAAAGTGTATCTGGTTTTAATTCATTCAATGTTTCGACTGGCACACGAACAATCAGCATCGATCCGCCTGGCAATTGGCTGATTAATCTTCCTCTTACAGCGACAATATGCAATGCATCTTTTAGATTTAAAATTCCGGCTAAATGTGCTGCAGCAAACTCTCCAATACTATGACCGCAAAGGAAAGTTGGTTTTATTCCCCAGCTCATCCATAATTGCGCTAAAGCATATTCGGTAACAAACAAAGAAGGCTGTGTTAAACGCGTATTTCTAAGAAGTTCTTCTGCATCAGTAAAATGGTCTTTTGGATAAAGAATTTCACGAATATCCAAACCTAATTCTTCCGTTAACATCTCCGCACATTTGTCTACGGCTTCGCGATAAACTTTTTCGTTATCGTAAAGCGTTTTGCCCATTTGTATATATTGCGATCCTTGTCCAGGGAAAAGAAATCCTAATTCGCTAGGCACACTTTTTAATATTGAAGATTTAGTATTTTTGGTTTTTAATGAAATTAATTTTTCAGACGCATCTGCTGTAGAATCGGCAAGTAAAAAACTTCTATGATTAAAATCGTCTCTCGTAATGTTTAAAGAATAAGCAATATCGGCTAAAGGTGTTTCTTTAGATTTATCAATAAAATGACCTAATGTATTTTCATAGCCTAACAAACTATTTTGACTTTTTGCAGACCACATTAAAATATCCATTGGTCTTCCAGTTGAAGGAGGTATAGGTTCTTTGTCATATTCTTCAACAATAACATGAACGTTTGTGCTTCCAATTCCAAAAGAACTAACACCAGCTCTTCTGATTCCGTCAGATTTCCATTCTATTAATTTATTATTGATATAAAAAGGACTATTATCAAAATCAATATTAGGATTTGGTTTTTCAAAATTCACCATCGGCGGTATTTGTTTATGACGCATGGCTAATAATACTTTTATTAATCCAGCGACACCAGCAGCAGCCGTCGTGTGTCCCATATTGCTTTTTATAGATCCTAAAGCACAATAGTTGTTTTTTTCTTGTTTTCCGTAAGCAATTTTAAGGCCTTCAATTTCTATAGGATCTCCAATTGGAGTTGCAGTACCGTGCGCTTCCATATAAGAAATAGTAGAAGGCGAAATTTGCGCATCATTAAATGCATTAATTATAGCGCCAGCCTGACCTTTTGGACTTGGAGCCATAAAACTTCCTTTGTCTCCGCCATCATTATTTACACCAACACCTTTAATTACACCATAAATTATATCGCCATCTTTTTCTGCTTCTTCTAATCTTTTAAGCAAAACAACTCCAGCGCCGTCGCTAAAAACGGTTCCTTTTCCAGAAGCCTCAAAAGAACGAGTAGAACCATCAGGACTTTTTATAAAACCTTCGTCATAAAGATGTCCGCTATTTATAGGACAAGTTACGCTCGATCCGCCTGCAAGAGCAACATCGCACATTCCGGTTCTGATTGCTTTTACAGCTTCGGCAACAGCCAATAAAGAAGTTGAGCAAGCAGAGTGAACACTTACAGAAGGTCCTTTTAAATTTAAATGGTACGATGTACGCGGTGCAATAAAGTCTTTTCCGTTGACAGTATAAATTTGTAATTCTCCAATCGAGCTTTTTAATTCTTTGTTAGAAAAAATATTGTTTTCGTAATACGTATTGATTTCACTTCCGGAATAAACGCCAATGCTTCCTTTATAATGTTTAGGAAGATGTCCAGCTTGTTCTAATGCTTCAAATGAAATTTCTAAAAATACTCTGATTTGCGGATCCATTGCTGCGGCAAGCTGCGGATTTAATCCGAAGAAACTTGGGTCGAATGTTTTTGCAGAAGGCAAAACTCCTCTTGCACCAATATAAAGAGGATCATTTCGAAGACTTTCTGGCAAACTGCTGTCTAGTTCTTCTTTTGTAAATAATGAAATAGTTTCTTTACCATCTCTCAGATTTTCCCACAATTCTTCTATCGTATCAGAACCAGGAAATCTTCCCGCCATACCAATTACGGCAATATCTGCAGAGCTACCATAATGATTTGGTGCTTTAAATTCAAATGATTCTTCTGTGTCATTTTGCTCTTCTAAAATAGAAGCAAGTTCTTTAATTGTAGGGTGAATATAGATTTTTGAAACAGGAACATCTACAGATAAAAGCTGTTTCATAGAGGTTGTTACTTTTTGTGCAAGAATCGAACTTCCTCCAATATCAAAGAAATCATCTTCAATGCCTATTTCTGTTATTTTTAATTCTTCGCTCCAGATTTTTGCAATCTCTTTTTCTAATTTAGTAGTTGGTTTTTTATAAAGAACAGCAGAATCTGATCTGGTATTTTCTGGAAGAGGAAGATTCTTTTTATCAATTTTTCCGTTTGGTGTTATCGGAAATTCTTCAACCCAAATATATTTTGATGGAATTAAAATATCTGGTAAAACTTTAGAAAGCGCTTCTTGAATCTGTTTTTCATCTCCAGATTCTCCGCTGGTTTTCAAATAAGCTACTAGTTTATCTTCATTTCCAAAATGTCTGCTTACAATTACGGCAGATTGTTTAATGCCAGAAATTGTATTTAAAGTTGCTTCGATTTCGCCCAATTCAATTCGGTGTCCTCTAAGTTTTACTTGATGATCGATACGACCTAAACATTGCAATTCTCCATTCGGAAGTAATTTTCCTAAATCTCCAGTGCGGTAAAGAATAGAATCTTTTTCATCTGAAAACGGATTTGAGATGAATTTTTCAGCCGTAAGTTCTTCACGTTTCCAATAACCTTCTGCAACTCCGTCTCCGCCAATTACAATTTCTCCGATTTCTCCATCTTCAACAACTTTACGATTTTCATCTAATAAATAAATCTGCGTGTTTGCAATAGGAAATCCGATTGTAATTAATTCGTCTTCGGCTTTAATTTGTTTTACGGCAGACCAAATGGTAGTTTCAGTCGGACCATACATATTCCAAAGAGAATTACATCTTGCAGTTAAAGAACGTGCAAGATTTAAAGGCATAGCTTCTCCGCCGCAAAGTGCTTTTATAGGAAGAGGCGTATTCCAGCCAGAATCTAAAAGCAATTGCCATGTAGTTGGTGTAGCCTGTAATATTGTGATTTCTTTTTTCTGTAAAAGATTGAATAAAAGCTGACCGTCGCGTGTAGTTTCGTAATCGGCAAAAACTACTGACGCACCTTTAATTAATGGTAAAAATAATTCTAATCCTGCAATGTCAAATGAGATAGTTGTAATTGATAACAGTTTATCTGCCGGCTCAATACCTGGCTCAATTGCCATGCTAAAAAGAAAGTTCACTAAATTTTTGTGTGTTACAGTTACACCTTTTGGTTTTCCGGTAGAACCAGAAGTATACATTATATAAGCAACTTTTTCTGGCGCAACCGTAATTGATAGTGGTGTAGAAGGATATTGTTCTAATGAAGATAATATATCCTCAATTAATATAGTTTTTGAACTTTTTGGTAAAGAATGAGAAAGAGATTCTGAAGTAAGTAAAAATGTGGCTTCAGAATCTTCAAGCATGAATTCTAACCTTTCTGTTGGAAATTTAGGATCCAATGGTAAATAAGCCGCTCCGCATTGCAAAATTGCCAAAAGTGAAGCAATTAAATTGGGGCTTCTGTCCATCGACACTGCAACAAACTGTCCGGAACTTAATCCTTGCGCTAAAAAATAATTCGCTATCTGATTAGTCTTATTTGCTAATGATGCATATGTAATCTTTTCATCACCAAATTCTAATGCTATATCACTTGGTGATTTTTCCGCTTGCAGAGCAAAAAGTTCATGGAGGGCATTTTTCGGATACACCATCTTTGCTCCATTTATCTCTTTGTCTGAATTGTCATTGTTAGATCTTTTCATTTTAATTGTCTTAAAATTAAAGTTGAGTAAAATAAAATGGTAATATTGGCGTTGGACTAAAAAAAGAAACAAGACTTTTAATCGTGTTTTTTTTAATTATTTAGCGGAATAAGATTACATTTTTCATTTAAGCTTTATTTGCTTATTAATTACTTCATGTAAGAATTTAATTAGTTTTGGCCTTTATTCTATTTCTATGTTTAAATAGATTTTATCACTTATTATTCAATAAGATGATCAAAAAAAGGAAAAATATTTCAGTAAAACTCGCATTTTCTATATAAAGCCATTATTCTCGATGAATGGCATATTTTGAATTGAATAGGACAAGTTTTATTAAAAAAATAGTAGAATACTTTTCAAAATCAATTTTGAGTGAAAAACGGTTTTTTACCATTCAATTATCCCCTTTAGAACGAGTTTTTTCTCTTTTCAGCTTTTTGATTTTCTACAGAAATACCGTCAAATTGTCTAAATGTATAGATTAGGACAAAATAGTCTTAATCAGGATGTTTAAATATTTGTAAATCAGTTGTGTAAATGCTTTTCGGATGAATTTTTTGCTATTTAAGCATGGGATAATTGTGAATATGAAATTATATATATAGGTGTATTAAAAATTAAATAAAAAGCACCGCTATATATAATTAAACAAATAAATCGTCGTTATTTTGTAAATCTTCCTACTAAGATTAAAAGTCAGCAATATTTAGCGTTACATCTTTCTCAATCGGATTGTAATTTTTCAAAATGGCTAGTCAAAAAATTTTAAGCGTTTTTTTAACTTTTTCAATGTAAGTAAATAGTCACTAAAATACTACATTATATGCAGATTATCGGAAATAAGTTTTATTATATCGATTATTTTTTGAATTTAAATATTTTTGCACTATAAAATAATCTAAGAATAATAAACTGTGAGGCATTCGCGACTGAGACATATAAATCTAATCATTATCATGATGTTTTTCGTTCCTTTTGTAGGAATTAGTCAGAGTAATGATAATTTAATGGAAACTATAATTACGTCTGGAAACAATGCGACGGGAACTTCGGGCACAGTAGCTTATTCAATCGGGCAAGTATTTTACACTTATATGGGAGTTGATGCCGTTTACAATGTAGCTCAAGGAATTCAACAGCAAGTAAAAGACGAAACATTAGATACCCCAGATGTAGAAGAACCTGCTAAAGCCGAAATGTTTGTTTACCCAAATCCGACAGCAGACTTTGTTAATATAAGTATGAATGGAATGGAATTGGAAGGTGGACAGCGATCGTACAGACTTTACGATATTCAAGCAAGGCTTTTAAAACAAAATACAATCAATCAAGCTGATACCCAAGTCAGTTTAAATAATCTTAGTCCATCTATATATATACTTGTAGTATATGTGGATAATAAGATTTTGAAATCATTTAAAATAATTAAAAATTAAAACGGAAGATCTAATGAAACTGGCACATACCCTCATATTATCATTTATAACTGTATCGCTTAAGGTATTTGCACAATCACCTGAAAAAATGAGTTATCAGGCAATCATTCGTGCACAAGATAATAGCTTGGTTGTTAATTCGAAGATAAGCTTAAAAGTGATTGTACATCAAAGCACCGCAACGGGAACTGTTGTTTATCAGGAAACACATTCTCCGACCACAAACGTGAATGGTTTGGTTTCTTTAGAAATAGGAACTGGAACTATTGTAACAGGTGATTTTAGTAAAATAGCTTGGGATAAAGGTCCTTATTATATAGAAACACAAGTTGATGTAAAAGGAGGAAGTAATTTTAATATTACTGGAGTTACACAACTTTTAAGTGTTCCGTATGCTTTGTATGCTAAAACTGCAGGAGGAACTTCAAGCACTCCGTTTAGATCTGCTATCGTGGCATTTACTTCTTCAAGAAATATTGCTGCTGGTGATGTAAATAATACAATAGAGTGTACAACAGCATCAACTTTGACTTTAACAGCAGATTTTGGAAGCATGGCAGTTGGTGAAACCATTAACTTAGAAGCTCACAATGGTGCTGTATTAACTGTGCAAGCAGCTTCTGGAGTTACACTAAATTATACAGCATCGGGAAGCGCTAAATTTACAAGTACAGCTGGAAACGTGAGATTTGGATTTCTTAGAAAAACGGGAACAAACTCCTATATTATATCAGGACAATGAAACATTTAATTTATTTTTTACTTCTTTCAACGGTTGGTTTTTCTCAGAATTATCATTATGCAATAGATGAGGCTCCAGTTAAGACTACTCCTGAAACACCAGTTGTAAACAATCAAGTTGAAGAAACAGCTTATTTTAGTGCTTATTTGTTGCCTCTAACACAAAAAGCAACTATTCAGCAAGCATTGGATAAATATGGTGCTGTAAGATTAGAAAAAGGCGATTATTCTGGTGTTAATATTGTCATGAAAAGTAATCAGAGATTATATGGGCATCCGACGCAAAGCAGAATTTCTGCGGTTACAATTGCTGCTGGTAGTTCAGGCATAGTTTTAGAATCTGTTGCGCCTGTAGATCAAACAATTACATTGCAATCTGGCGGATTAATTTCTAATATTACTTTTAAATCAATTAAATGGGCAACTTTAGTAGGTACAAATGTAATGCTAGAGAATAACACATTTATTAATATGAGCGGACCTATTAGAATTGATTGCAGTCAGTCTGGTTATATTAGGAATACTAAAATTATCAAGCACCAATCACAAGGAGGTTCTAATATGTTGGTTCTGAAAGGAAATAGCAGTACACCGAGTTATGGTAATGTAAGTTTGCATACAAATTTCCTTACTCCTCATGGAAATACTACTGATATTGATGGTTTACGTTCACTTACTTTTGTAGGTTTAGATGCTGAAGGATGGAATCTTGCTGGAGAAGGAACAAAAGCAATGATTAGTGCTAATAATATAGGAAACGTAAAAATAACAGCTTTTAATGGTGCTAATAGTTATTCTGCCGTTAAAACACCATCTTTTGATATTGATGCTGCGAATGTTTTCTTTTTAGATAAAGCGATGAATTTTCCAACAGATGTTTTGTCTACGAGAGCTAATATGTTTGTAGTTAATGGAGCAGGAACTTATGTGAGAAAATCAGGAACTGTAACAGGATTTGATTTGCAAGGAAACCTAAACGGAAGCAATACAGTAAAGTATAATGGTGTTGAACAGGTAGCAGCAATATCTAACTCTACAATATTGGCAAATCTAAGTAGTTCTATTTTAGGAACTAAATATACTCCGTGGGCTAGACCATCATGGGAAACTTTGCCAGATCCTCTAGGAGCTAATTGGAAAACAAATAGGATAGGTAAACCTGATCAGACAAGCTATCTTCAAAATTTAATCAATACTAAAGGAGTGGCTGACTTGCCTGAAGGAATCTTTTATATCGGTTCTACTTTAAAACTTCCTGTAGATTCTAATCATGGTATTGTAGGTCAGGGGACAGGTAAAACAGTTATCGTGGGCTTAACAGATGATTTTCCTTTAATCTCTCTTACAGGCGGACAAGATGCTAACTTTATTTTAAGCTATTTGACGCTTCAAGGCGGTAGTGTTGGGATATATGCATCGCAAGATTACGGATCGCAACATATGTCTTATGAAAGCATGAAATTTGTAGTTTTTAGAGATCAAAATTATGGTATACAATTAAAAGAAATTAAAGGATTTGATAATAACTTCCTTGATAATCTAGGATTTGTGAATTGTAATATTGGATTCTTTCAAAATCCTCGTACTCCTTATGCCAACGATATTGATACTTCTAGTTTTGTTGACAAAACAATGTTCTATAAAAATCAATTTATAAATTGCGGTACATCGGTTTCTATGCTAGCAACAAGAGCAGATAATTTAGATGCATGGGTAGACTGCAAGTTTGATGGAGGTAAAATAGCGCTTGCTTTAAATGCGCAAAATGCTCCTTTAGCAGCAAATTGTGATTTTACAAATTTTACAGGTACAAATATTATAACAAGTAATGTCTTCTGTATTTATAATTCTAAAATATATAATAATAGAATTACAGGTTCAACATTTAATTCAATTAGTACAAATATTGAGGGATGCCAATTTTTAGACAATTCTCCAATGTTTTCTCCGGTTGTATATAACACCTTAAATAATCATATTGTAAATTCAACTATTACAGGAAATGTGGTAACCAATATTCCTGCAAATAAAGGATACGGATTAGAATCTGCTGTATATGTGAATAGCACATTTTTATCGAATCCAACATTAAGCAAATTGCTAGTTAATGTAAAATCAGGTGTTCCAACAGTAATAATTAATTCATCATCAGATTCATATCCTCAATTTTTGGTTACACAATAAATAAAGTATTTTTAGCAGTGTCTTTTTAGCAAAATTAAATTAGAAGATTTTGATAAACTAAAGACGTTAATATAATATAAAGAATAAAGGTTCAATTTAAGATAGCTTAAATTGAACCTTTTTTGCTTCATTAGAGATTAATTTTTCCTTTAGAAGATTTATTTACGCTCTAAATGGTCGAGATAAAACTAGATGTATTTAGTGATTTTCTGCTTTATTAAATTGATCTGTAAAACGCATTAAATGACTTTATCTTCAAATACATCGTTTTTCTTAAATGTAAAAGTTTTATTTTAAATTTATAGATCGTCATTCTGAGATAATTTAATTCCTATTTCATTTTCTAATATTTTTCGTGCGAAAATCCAGTAATTAAGGGCTTTTGCATAGGTAAAACTACGTGGTTATTATCTTATAAAATATATTTTTTGGCCATTTTTGACCTAATCTAGAAGCCGTAAAACTCAACATGGTGTATTTTATCGGATTTTAAAATCCGTTGAACAGATTTATTATTATATGGTCAAAACATTCTATATTTTTGATCGAAAATTAAAATGAATGATAAAGAATAACTGTCATTTAGCTTTAAATGTTGTTAATAATTGAATAGTTACTGTTAAAAGGTGATTTATTTACAATAATAAGGCGAATGTAATTTGAAACCTTTGAGAGTTTTATTTTATGATGACAGTAACTTTAAAATATGAATTATTTATACTTTTTTATTTTTTATGAAATATAGTGTATACGAAAATATTAGAAAAATAAGAGAATTAAAAAACTTCACCCGAGAGTATGTAGCTGCAGAATTAAAAATGAGCACTAGTGGTTACGGGAAAATTGAAAGAGGTGATGTTGATTTAACAGTTTCTAAATTGATAGAAATTTCAAAGGTTTTAGAGGTCTCAATTGAGTTCATATTTAAATTCGATGTTTCCATTTTTTTTAGTGAAACTAGATGATATTTCTTGTGTAATTTATTAATTATTAAAGTTATAAAACTAATAGGTTAAATAAAAAAATAAGATCATGGAAAATTACTACTTAAAGATTAAAGAGTATAGGTTGCAGAATAATCATACTCCTGAATATGTAGCTATTCAAATGGAAATGAGTGTAAAAACATACGAGAAAATCGAAAACGGAATGGTCGACCTTAAGTTGTCGAAACTAGATCGATTAGTTAAGATTCTTGGCATAAAAAAAAGTCAAATTTTTCAATTAGAAAATTAAAATTTTAGACATAATCATTCTATTTTTTTTATAAAAAAAAGAATGAAAAAGATTTGTGATTCTTTTAAATCAGCTCTTTCTTTTCTGATTTATTGTTTATGTTTTTTAATTTTAAAACATAACCTAGAGATTCTAAAATCAATACATAGTGTGTTTTCGTAATATCTTTTACGACAGCATTTTGATCACAAAAAGGTCCAGAATTTAAATGTACCTTGTCACCAATTTGATATTGCATAACAGATATTTCTTGAGAAGTATCTCCAGTATCAAGCCACTCTTTAATAGTTGCAATTTCATGATCTTTTACGATTGCGTGTTTTCCTAACCAAAATAAATATCTTACCACACCAGGAGAATCAAATATTAAATTTCTGTCTTTTTCTTGCAGTTGCACGAATATGTAGTTGTTGAATAACGGAACTTCAACCTTAACCTTTCTGTCTGATCTTTGCTGTATCTTTTTTATAACGGGGCAATAACAGTTTATATTGAATTTGGTTAATTGTTCTGCTGCTCTTTTTTCCCATTTAGGTTTTGTGTACACTACATACCATTTCATATTCTGTAAAAATTTTAAATAGTTTTTTAATAGAAAATGTTGTTTTTAACTCTTTTTGTATTCTCTCATTTTTTTATAAAAAACGATATTCTTTATGTAACTGCTTTTTTAAAATACAAACATTTAGAAAAGAAATATTTCGCAATCGATGTAAATAAGAGTTTTTTTGAAATTATCAATATCTACAAGACTTTCGGTCTGTCAACTAAGTGGTAAATTTAAATCTAAGACACGAAAATAATAGATGAGTTTTATACTAAAATTTCCTTAATAAGGACATTTAGCAACAAAAATGAGATTTCCGATCAGCCCTATTATTATAATTTTATCTCAAATTATTATTGAGAATTAGTGCTATAATAATGACCAAAATTTCTTGTTTTTTTCTAGAAGTTTTAATCATTTTCAGTTAGTCAAAATCGATGATAATTTGATTTTTTTACCATTTATAATTTGATTTTTTGAGTAGTTAAAATGTAACTATTCACGGGGAACCCTTTTTTAAAAATTAAAAAAAAGCCCTGTAAACATAATAAAATGGTTAATTTTACTAAGCATTCAACATTAACAAGCATATTTTTTTAATTTAAAACATTAAGCATATGAGAACTGGAATTACATTTAGTGCTTTTGATTTGTTACATGCAGGGCACGTTAAAATGCTTGAAGAAGCAAAACAACATTGTGATTACTTAATTGTTGGTTTACAAACGGACCCAACATTAGATCGTCCGACCAAAAACAAACCAACTCAGACAGTTGTGGAAAGATACATACAGCTTAAGGCATGTAAGTTTGTTGATGAAATTGTTCCTTATGCAACAGAGCAGGATTTAGAAGATATTTTGAAAGCCTTTGCTATTGATGTGCGCATTTTAGGAGACGAATATAAAGAGAGAGATTTTACTGGTAGAACTTACTGCGAGGAAAAAGGAATTGAATTGTATTTTAATACTAGAGATCATCGTTTTTCGAGTACTAATTTACGTCATGAAGTTTATCAAAGAGAGGTTTTAGTGCATTCGAATGGAAATTAATACCGTTACACATGTTATTTTAACTGGAGGAGTAGGAAGTAGATTATGGCCTCTTTCCAGAAAGACATTGCCTAAGCAATATCTCGAACTTTTTGATGGGGAGTCCCTTTTTGAGAAAACGGTGGCTCGTAATTTAAATATTTCTGATAAAACTATAGTAGTTGGCAATATTGAGAATTACAGAATGAGCAATGATATTATGTCTAAATTCGAGAAACCTTTTACTCATATTGTAGAAGCTCTTCCTCGTAATACAGCAGCGGCAATTGCATTTGCAGCCTTTGCATCAGAACCGGATGATATTTTATTAATTACTCCGTCTGATCATATTATCGATGGTAATGATTTGTACAGTAGTGCTTTGCATAAAGCAATTGCACTTGCAAGTCAAGATTATTTGGTCACTTTTGGTATTAAACCAACTAAACCAGAAACAGGATATGGTTATATCGAATTTGAAGATGAAAATGTTATAGCATTTCATGAAAAACCAAATTTAGAAACAGCATCATTATATCTGGAAAACGGAAATTATTTCTGGAACAGTGGACTATTTTGTTTCAAAGCTGGCAAGTTTTTAGCGGAGCTTGTTAGTCAGGAACCTGAAGTTTATTGGGCGTCAAAAACGGCTTGGGAAGGAAATAAAGACGGTTTTCTAGATTATGAATTGTCTTTAAACATACCATCAATAAGCATAGATTATGCTGTTATGGAAAGAAGCGACGCAATTAAAGTTGTTCCTGCACAATTCGAATGGTCTGATCTTGGTTCTTTTGAATCGGTTTATGATTATTTGGTTGAAAAAGGTCATCCAATAGATTCCAATAGAAATATTGTAATTGGAACTTCAATGCATACAACTTTTATAGGAGTAAAAAATTGTATTCTGATTTATACTGCCGATGCTTTGATGGTATTACAAAAGGAAAATTCTCAAGAAGTAAAACAGGTTTATCAGCAATTAGAATCTATCGATTCACCATTATTGTAATTGTAAATAAATAAAAAGCAATGATTAATAAAAACGCGATAATATATATTGCTGGACATAAAGGAATGGTTGGAAGTGCCATTTGGAGAAGCTTGACTGCAAAAGGTTATAGCAATCTTGTTGGTGCATCTAGTCAAGAACTAGATTTGAGGGATCAATATGCAGTTCGAGAATTTCTTCAAAAATTAAAGCCGGATGTAATTATAGACGCCGCTGCAAAAGTGGGAGGGATTCTGGCAAATAATGATTTTCCGTATCAATTTTTGATGGAAAATATGCAGATTCAAAACAATCTAATTAGTGAAGCTTACAATTTAGATGTAGATAAATTTATTTTTTTAGGAAGTTCTTGTATTTATCCAAAACTGGCTCCACAACCTTTAAAGGAAGATTATTTATTGACTGCTTCTTTAGAAAAAACTAATGAATGGTATGCTTTAGCTAAAATTACTGGTGTAAAATTATGTGAGGCTATTCGCAAACAGTACAACAAAGATTATGTGAGTTTAATGCCAACCAACTTATACGGTATTCACGACAATTTTGATTTAAGTAGTTCTCATGTTTTGCCAGCAATGATTCGCAAATTTCACGAAGCCAAAGAAAGCAATAATGCGTCGGTAATACTTTGGGGAAGCGGAACCCCAATGCGAGAATTTTTGTTTGTCGATGATATGGCAGAAGCAGTAGTTTTTGCTTTAGAAAACAAATTGCCGGAACATTTATATAATGTTGGAACTGGAGAAGATTTAACCATCAAAAAGTTAGCTTCAACAATACAGAAAATTGTCGGTCATACTGGAGAAATCATCTGGGATGACAGCAAGCCAGACGGAACACCAAGAAAATTAATGGATGTTTCTAAGATGCATAATATCGGTTGGAAACACCAAGTAGATTTGGAAGAAGGAATTCAAAAAACCTACAATTGGTTTCTGGAAAATATAGAAAGTCTAAAAGAAAAAAGTTACTAAGACTTAATCTAAAGCTTAATTAAAGAATTTAAAATTAACATTTTATCAATTTTGCAACATTGCAGTATAATGCCTTTGTGCCTTAAATAATATTATGAATCCAATACGAAAAACAGCGTTTATAACAGGAGTGACAGGACAAGATGGAGCTTATTTAAGTGAATTTTTATTAGAGAAAGGTTATATCGTTCACGGATTAAAAAGACGTACATCATTGTTTAACACTGATAGAATTGATCATTTGTATCAAGATCCACATATAGAGAATAGAGATTTTATTCTTCATTATGGTGATATGAGTGATAGTACAAATTTAACTCGTTTAATTCAGGAAATTCAACCAGATGAAATCTATAATTTGGCTGCTATGAGCCACGTTGCAGTTTCTTTTGAAACTCCTGAATATACTGGAAACGTAGATGCATTAGGAACCTTGAGGATTTTAGATGCAGTTCGTTTATTAGGACTAGAAAAAAAGACTAGAATTTATCAGGCATCAACTTCAGAATTGTATGGGAAAGTTCAAGAAGTACCACAGTCAGAAACTACACCTTTCTACCCAAGATCGCCTTATGCGGTTGCAAAAATGTATGCTTTTTGGATTACTGTAAATTATAGAGAAGCTTACGGTATGTATGCTTGTAATGGAATTTTATTTAATCACGAATCGCCAATTCGTGGAGAAACTTTTGTAACACGAAAAATTACAAGAGCAACAGCAAGAATCGCTTTAGGATTGCAAGACAAATTATACTTAGGAAACCTGGATGCACAACGTGATTGGGGACATGCCAAAGATTATGTTAGAATGATGTGGATGATTCTTCAAGCAGATGAACCTGAAGATTTTGTAATTGCTACCGGAAAAACTACTCCAGTTCGTGAATTCGTACGAATGAGTTTTGCCGAGGTAGGTATTGAATTAGAATTTAAAGGAGAAGGTATTGAAGAAAAAGCTTTTGTTGTTTCTTGTAGCAATCCTGATTATCAATTACCAATCGGAAAAGAAGTATTGGCTGTAGATCCGAATTATTTTAGACCTACAGAAGTTGATTTACTAATCGGAGATCCTACTAAAGCTAGAACAAAATTAGGCTGGGAATGCGAATATCAATTGTCTGAATTAGTAAAAGAAATGATGGAATCGGATATAAAGCTAATGAGAAAAGAACAGCTTTTGAGAGAATCTGGTTTTACGATTATGAATTATTTTGAATAATAAATTATTAGTAAAAAAACAAACATTTTTTGCCTCGTAAAAGATAATTAAATGAAAATCAAAAATATTTGTTGTTTAGGCGCAGGTTACGTAGGCGGCCCGACAATGTCTGTAATTGCATTAAAATGTCCTGAAATAAAAGTAACTGTAGTCGATTTAAATGAAAATCGAATTGCTGCTTGGAACGAAGAAGATTTAGATAAATTACCAGTTTATGAGCCAGGACTTGCCGAAGTTGTAAAAGAAGCAAGAGGACGTAATTTATTTTTTTCTACTGATGTTGATAGCGCAATCGAAGCTGCAGACATGATTTTTATAGCCGTTAATACTCCAACAAAAAATTACGGAGAAGGAAAAGGAATGGCTGCAGATCTAAAATTTGTCGAATTATGCGCAAGACAAATTGCCAGAATAGCTAAAAATGATAAAATTATAGTAGAAAAATCAACTCTTCCTGTTCGTACGGCTGAAACTTTACAAACTATTTTAGATCATACAGGAAACGGAGTTAAGTTTGAAGTGCTTTCTAATCCTGAATTTTTAGCAGAAGGAACAGCTATTGAAGATTTACTGAATGCTGATCGCGTTTTAATAGGTGGAAATCAAACTGAAAGCGGTAAAAAAGCGATTCAGGCTCTAGTTGATGTTTATTCGCATTGGCTGTCTCCTAAACAGATCTTAACTACAAACGTTTGGTCTTCAGAATTATCTAAATTAACAGCTAATGCATTTTTGGCACAAAGAATTTCTTCAATTAATGCCTTATCAGCTTTATGTGAAGCGACAGAAGCTGATGTTGATGAGGTAGCCACAGCGATTGGAACGGATAGTCGTATTGGACCTAAATTTCTTAAAGCATCAGTTGGTTTCGGAGGATCTTGTTTTCAAAAAGATATTTTAAACTTAGTGTATTTGTGTCGTTATTTTAATTTACCTGAAGTGGCAAATTATTGGGAACAGATTACCATTTTAAATGATTATCAAAAATACCGCTTTGCGAAGAAAATAATTACTTCTCTTTTTAATACTGTAAGCGGTAAAAAAATAACTTTTTTAGGGTGGGCGTTTAAAAAAGACACTAATGATACTCGTGAATCGGCAGCAATTTATGTAGCGGAACATTTAATTGAAGACGGCGCCGAAATTCATGTTTATGATCCTAAAGTTTCTGAAGAAAAAGTGAAAGCCGATATGAGCTATCTGTGGGAATTAAAGGGATTTACGGAGCAAAAAATTGAAGCAAAATTAAAGCAGATTTTTATATATAAATCTTATAAAGAAGCACTGAATGAATCTCATGCAGTTGCAGTTTTAACAGAATGGGACGAATTTAAAACCTACGATTGGAATTCGATTTATGTCAACATGTATAAACCAGCTTTTGTATTCGATGGGCGTAATATTCTGGATTCAGAAAAATTAAAAGCTATTGGTTTTCAAATAAAAGGAATTGGAAAAGGCTAAAATTTTTCATTGGGAAAAAGAATAAGTTTTTGAACGTTATTAAATCTACTTTCTTGAAAGATACTTTGATTAAATTAAAACAGCATCCCAAGTATGAAACAATCATTAGTTGGGGAAAATTGATATCTATTACAGGAAGCGCACAAATTCTTATACAAGCTTTAGGATTTGCTTCGGGAATATTAGTAATACGCTTACTTCCTGTAGAAGAATATGCTTTATATACTCTTGCTAATACAATGTTAGGAACGATGACTATTTTGGCAGATGGAGGAATTTCTACTGGTATTATGTCGCAAGGAGCAAAGGTGTGGCAAGACAAAGAAAAATTAGGTGCAGTTCTCGCAACTGGACTTTATTTGCGCCGCAAGTTTGCCGTTGGCAGCTTATTAGTAGCTACGCCAGTTTTGATGTATTTATTGCTTCATAATAATGCTTCTTGGTTGACTACATTACTTATTGTTGGTGCTTTGATTCCTGCATTCTTTGCAGCTTTATCAGATTCTCTTTTAGAAATTGTTCCTAAACTTCATCAGGATATTGTATCGTTACAAAAAAATCAGGTTTCAGTTGGTATTGTGAGGTTTTTGTTTCTTGGATTAACAATGTTTATTTTTCCTTGGGCGTTTATTGCTTTATTGGCTAACGGAATACCTCGTGTTATTGGTAACGTTAAATTGCGAAAAATAGCAGATAAGTTTGCAGACAAAACACAAAAATCTGATCCTGCTGTTGAAAAGGAAGTAATGCAAATTGTTAAAAAAATTCTTCCAGGAGCTATTTATTTTTGTATTTCAGGACAAATTACGATTTGGTTAATTTCTGTTTTTGGAAATACAACAGCTGTTGCACAATTAGGAGCTTTAGGCAGATTAGCTGTTCTTCTTAATATTATTAGCGTACTAATAAATACATTAATCGTTCCTCGATTTGCAAGATTAGAACCAAAAAGGAATGACTTGCTAAAGAAAGTATTATACACGATTTGTTTGATTATTTTGCTTAGTGGTATTTTACTTTTATTGGTCGCAATATTTCCAGAACAAATACTTATGGTTTTAGGAAAATCCTATAAAGGTTTATCTTATGAAATGATATTGAGTGTCTTAATTGGCTGTGTTAATTTAGGTATTAGCATTTTTATATCTTTTTCTTCTTCTAGAGGTTGGGTTATCAATCCGATATTAACTATGGTTTTTAATATTTTCGGTACAGTTTTTCCTCTTTTTTTTGTTGATGTTTCGACTATTAACGGAGTATTGATGCTAAGTTTATTTAGTTCTCTATGGGGGCTTTTAATTTATGGAACATTTACTTTTCTAAAAATATTTAAACTAGATAATTAAGCTCATTAATATTTCTCTTAAAAAAAAACTACTATGAAAGCACCAACTTATACAATTGCTATTCCGGTTTACATGAGAATTCTTGGATTTAAGAACGCTTTAGAATCGGCACTATTAGTAGATGGAGTTACAGAAATATTAGTTGTTGACGACAATTCAAATCATGAGGAGTTTGAGAAAATCTGCAATTCATTTGATGATGATAGAATAAAGTATTTTAAAAATAAAGAAAATGCTGGGCTTTTTGCTAATTGGAACAAGTGCATTCAAAAAGCAAGCGGTGATTTTGTTTCGATCTTATGTAGCGATGATCTAATTGAGCCAAATGCATATAAACTATTTGAAGAGGCGTATAATAATAAGAATGATATTGATGTTTTTTTTGGTTCGTTTGCAACTTTTTCAAATGATAAAAAAGATGCAATCTATTATCGTCATTTCAAACCAGGACCAATGAAAGGAAAGGAATTGTTGCAAGATGCGATTTTGAATGGTCCACGTTTTCCTGTACTAACTATTACAAGAAGAAGCACATTGCTAAAATATCCATTCGTTTCGAGTCCTCATAGCGGTAATGATTGGCTGTGGATCTATTCTAATGCAATGAATTTTAATTTATACGCTACAAAAGAAACAATAAATTATTGGAGAAGACACCCTGATCAAGATGCAGTAAAATCACAATCGATAACTACCGATTGTTGGCCTTTGATGTTTCAATCAGCTCAAGAAAAATTATCTTCAATTGACAAATCACTTTCAAATAAAGCTTTTAAAAGATCAAAAGGAGTTATTTTAACTTGGTTGATTAATGATTTTAAAGATAGAGAAGGATATTTTAAACGTTTATTAGGTGAGGAAGCCAACTCTAATCTGTTTCTTAAGGAATCAATGAAAATAATTGATAAAGATTGGTTGCTAAAAAAAATGTTATACTCAAAAAAGCCCTCTTCTATATATTATAATGTGGGCAGACTAGCTAGAAAAATTGGTTATTATCCTACTTCAGTATAAGAAAATATAAATTAAAAACTATTGAGTTAAAATCTTAATAAGAGCAATAGTTTTAGTATCAAATTAATAAATACTGACAATTCATTTTTAGGCAGAAATCCTGCCAGTTTCATAAAAAAAAGAGCATAAAATATGATTTCATCTGTTTGCACATTATTTGAAGGACATTACCATTATGGGGTAGCGGCACTTTCGAATTCATTATATAACAAAGGATTTCGAGGTACTATTTATGTTGGTTATCGAGGAGTATTGCCTAGCTGGGCATTAGAGGGCAAAAAAGAAACTATTGGTAAATGGAATGAAGCCATTATTTTAAATCCTATTGAAGGTATTCAACTTATTTTTTTAGAATTAACTACAGGATATAGCTTAACAAATTACAAGCCTGATTTTATGTTGGAATTGTGGGAAGGTCCAGCAAAGGATACAGAAGCACTTTTTTATTTTGATCCAGATATTGTTGTAATTGATTCTTGGGCTTGTTTTGAACAATGGGCTAATTGCGGTGTCGCAGTTTGTGAAGATATTAATTCGCCATTGCAAGAATTTCACCCGCGCAGACAAGGTTGGAGAAACTATTTTAAAAATTATAATATTGACCTGACGTACAAAAATCAAATTTATGTAAATGGCGGTTTTGTTGGCGTTGTCAAAAAAAATATAGCATTCTTACACTTATGGGTTAAACTGCAAGAAAGTATGGGAGATGCGATAGGCGGACTGGATAAATCTATTTTCTTAAATCAAACTCATAATTCAACCATTGTGAAAATGGAAGGATTTCAGTTTTTTGATAAATCAGATCAAGATGCATTAAATGCGACTATTGAAGCTTACAATCGTCCTGTAAGTTATGTCGGAAAAGACGGAATGGGGTTCGTCTCTGGAGAAGCAATCATGTTTCATGCATTAGGAAGTCTAAAACCTTGGAAAGTAAATCATTTTGCGAGACTTTTTAACGGAAGAATTCCTAGAAAGGAAGATGTTGCTTATTGGAGAAATAGTAAAAGTCCGATTTCTGCACATTCGAAGACCAAAATACGCAAAAAGCAATTGGCAATCAATATGAGTAAATTTTTAGGAAGATTTTATAAAGTTTAATTTTTACGTACAATACTATGGACATTCTCTTTATTTGTGGCTCTGCCGAAATTGGAAATGATGGCGTAGGCGACTATACTCGTCGACTATGCGGCAAACTTATAAAGTCAGGTCATAAGGCGCAAATTTTAGCTTTATGTGATCAGATTATTTATTACAGTACAGAAAGTCAGGTTGTTGAAGATACTCCCGTGACGGTACACAGAATTCCAGCTTCTACTGTCAATAAGCAACGTTTAATTTGGTTGCAAGCCATTTTAAAAGATTTTGAACCTGATTGGATTTCGTTACAATATGTTCCTTATAGTTTTAATCCAAAAGGACTGCCATTTTGGTTGCCTTCTTATTTAAAAAAAATTAGAGGAAATCATAAATGGCATATTATGTTTCATGAATTATGGCTCGGCATAGATGCAGAATCTTCTTTAAAACATAAATGTATTGGTAGATTACAGCAATTAATAGCAAAAAAAATAATTCAAAATACTAAAACACATTTTGTTAATACACAAAATAAATTATATCAATTCTTTCTTCAGTCTAAAAATATTAATGCAGAAATTTTACCAATTTGTGGTAACATTCCGCTAACGGCTATAAAAAAAGATGCTAGAGAATTTGAACAGTTTGTTTTATTCGGAACGATTCATAATGGAGCCCCTTTTGAAGATTTTATTGAAGATTTAATGAATAATTCTGGGCAATTTAATAAACCTATAAAATTTGTTTTCATTGGTAAAAATGGCCCTGAGTTGGCTCATTATACAATGGTATTGGAGAGTTATAATATTCGTTACGAAGTTTTAGGTATTCAGCCAGAATATGTAATATCTCAGGTATTGAGTAATAGTGATTTCGGTATTTCTACAACTCCTTATTATCAGAGTGAAAAAAGTGGTGTTTTTGCTGCATATAAAGAACATCAAATAAATGCTATTTGTGTGTCTAGAGAATGGACACCTACAAAAGGGCAGTATAATATTCCAAACATTATTAAGTACGAAAGAAATAATTTGCAATTAAATCCAATACCAGTTCAAGGTTTTGATTTGAATAGCGTTGCAAATCAGTTTATAAAATCAATATCCATCTCATGAAAATTCTTATTTCCCATCCTTCAGGAAATAGTAATGTACGTGCTATTGCAAAAGGATTTTTAACTCAAGGATTATTATATCAATTTCATACATCTATAGCGGTATTTCCGAATAATTTCTGGCATAAAATTGCAAATTTTAAAGGTTTAGGCGATATCAAAAGACGTTCTTACGATTCTGGTTTGCAGAGCTATACAGAAGTTTACCCGATAAAGGAATTGGGTAGAATGATTGCTTCAAAATTAAGTTTACATTCTTTAACAAAAGCTGAAACAGGTATTTTCTGCGTAGATAGAGTGTATCAAAATTTGGATCGAAAAATTTCAAGAAAACTTCAAAGTGCAAAAAAAAATGGTTTAACAGCTGTTTATGCATATGAAGATGGAGCATTAGAAACTTTTAAAGCGGCAAAGAAATTAGGGCTAGAATGTATTTATGATTTGCCAATTGCCTATCATACTCTTCTGCAAGATTTACTGCATGAAGAAGCTCTAAGAAAACCTAATTGGGCATTTACATTAGGCGGAGGAATTAATGATAGTACTCAAAAATTAGAAAGAAAAAGAAAAGAATTAGAACTGGCTGATACCGTTGTTGTTGCAAGTGATTTTGTTAGAGAATCATTACCAGAATGGGCAAAGGACAAAAAAGTAATTCAATCTCCTTTCGGTACGCCTTTTTCTTCAAACCAATTTGATTTAGAAGAAAAGAATACCAACAAAAGATTAAGAGTTTTATTTGTTGGTTCCATGACACAACGTAAAGGGTTAGGTGATTTATTTGATGCTATAAAGCTAGTAGATTCTTCAAAAGTTGAATTGGTTGTTTTGGGTTCGTTAGCAGCGCCACTTTCTTTTTATAGTGATCAGGTACAATTTACTTATGAACCTACAAGATCGCATGACAAAGTATTAGAATTGATGAGAAGTTGCGATGTTTTTTGCCTTCCATCTATTGTAGAGGGTAGGGCTTTGGTTATTCAAGAAGCTATGAGTCAAGGGCTACCAATAATTATTACGCCCAATACAGGAGCAGAAGATTTAGTTGAAGCAGAAGAAACGGGTTTTTTGGTTCCAATCAGAAATCCCGAAGCCATTTCCGAAAAAATAAATTGGTTTTTAGATAATAGAAGCAAAATTTTTCAAATGGGGAAAAAAGCAAAACAACTTGCTGATACTTACAGCTGGGATAACTATGCAAGTAAAATCTGTAATGTACTAAATTCTAAAAGTAATTAAATTTAAATGAAAGAAAATATTACTGATATTGAAAAATTTAATTCGATAAAAATAGCAATTTGGCTGTATTTTTTCTTATGGATTTTTGAAGGTGCTTTGCGTAAATGGGTTTTGCCAAGTTTGGCAACACCTTTACTAATTGTGCGAGATCCTATTGCAATTTTCATCATCATTAAAGCAATTAGTTTAAATGTGAAATTCTTTAACGGTTATGTAGTTTTTGCATACATTATTACACTTTTGGCTCTAATTGTTACGCTTACTTTTGGTCACGGTAATTTATTTGTCGGAATATATGGGGCTCGAATAATGCTGGTTCATTTTCCATTAATTTTTATTATAGGATCAATTTTTACCAAACAGGATGTTCTCAAGATGGGACATGCTTTGCTAGTCGCAAACATAATAATGACATTAATTGTCTATTTACAGTTTATTAGCCCACAGACAGCTTTTATCAATAGAGGTTTAGGTGGAGAAGGAAGCGCTGGTTTTTCTGGTGCGATGGGATATTTCAGACCACCAGGAACTTTTTCTTTCATAACAGGATTGGCTTCCTTTTACATTATGGTTTCTGTATATGTATTCTATTTTTGGTTGTCAAAAGAGCGTGTTTCTAAGATTCTATTGTATGCGAGTACGCTTGCTTTGATATTTAGTTTGCCTTTAACAGTAAGCAGAACAGCCGTTGGAGGAGTTGCATTAGTAGGAGTTTTTGCTTTTATCGGTTCTGCGACAAGTGTGAAAAAATTACTGAAAGTGGCATTTACTATTTTGATACTATTTGTATTGTTTTTCATTTTACAAAATACTACAACAATTTTTAATTTAGGAACAGAAGTCTTTATGAGCAGAGTAGATACTGCCAGCGGTCAAAGCGGTGGTTTCGAACAATCTTTTTTCTCGAGAGTTGTGGGAGATTTTGTAAGGCCAATAGCAAATTTACTAAAAATGCCCTTTTTTGTGGGTAAATTAGGAATGGGAACCAATGCTGGTGCACAAATGCTTTCAGGAAGTAATACTTTCTTAATTGCTGAAGATGAACTGGGTAGAGTAGGTGGTGAACAAGGACTTATTTTAGGTGGCGGACTTATTTTTTTAAGATTGGTTCTGGCAATTAACTTATTTGTCAAGTCAATAAGATTACCGCAAGAAGATAGATTATTACCCCTAACGTTTTGTGGTACAGCTTTATATTTAATTGTTCTCGGACAATGGGCTCAACCAAGCATGTTAGGCTGTGCTGTTCTTACGGTTGGTCTTTTAGTAGCAAGTTTAAAAATGAATTTGAGTCAAGATAGATGAAAATAGTATTATTTACTCATCCTACTTTTTTAGGACACAAAAGCATGCCTCGATTTGCTCAAATGATAATTGCTGGGATGAAAGAAAAAGGGCATGAGTTAACAGTATGGAGCCCAAAAGCATTCTTTTTTAAACTTTCGTTTAAGAAACCGTTTCTAGAAAAATGGCTTGGTTATCTGGATCAGTATATAGTTTTTCCAATCGAAGTAAAATTCAGATTACTTAATTATAATAAAGAAACACTTTTTGTTTTTTCTGATAATGCGCTAGGTCCTTGGGTTCCATTGGTAAAAAAAAGATTTCATGTAGTGCATTGTCATGACTTTTTAGCCCAACAATCGGCTTTTGGTTTATTGCAAGAAAATAAAACAGGATTAAGCGGAAAGTATTACCAAAAGTTTATTTTTTTAGGTTATAGTAAAGCGAAAAATTTTATATCGATTTCTAAAAAAACCCAAATTGATCTGCATTCTTTATTAAACAGAAAACCCGTAGTTTCTAAAGTAGTCTATAATGGAATGAATCAGAATTTTGAACCCGCAAAAGATTGTTCAGCCATTAGAGAAAAATTATCCCAAAAACATAACATCGATTTATCTAAAGGATATGTTTTGCATGTTGGCGGTAATGCTTTTTATAAAAACAAATTAGGAGTTTTACAAATTTACGATCAATGGGCTAACGATTTTAAAATAGAATTGCCCTTGATTTTGGCTGGAGAAAATCCGACTGAAGAGATGATTGCTTTTAAGGAAAATTCGATCGCTTCAGAATCAATTTATTTTATAAATAATATTGACGATATACAATTGCAACAGTTTTATCAAGGTGCTTCTGTAATGCTTTTTCCTTCTTTATATGAAGGTTTTGGATGGCCAATCGTAGAAGCAATGGCTTCTGGAACTTTGGTTATTACAACAAATGAAGATCCGATGAAAGAAGTTGCATCAGATGCAGGTTTTTATATTCCAAAAAAACCTAGTGATTCAGAAAATTTGTTAGAGTGGAAATTGATTACAGCTAAAGAATTAGAAAGAATAATTCAGTTTAGTCCAGAAGAACGCAAAGATGCTGTATCAAAATCAATTTTGCGCTCAAAAGAGTTTTCTGCTCAAGGTTTCGTCAATTCGATCGAAACCATTTATAAAGAAATTTTACAAGATATATGAAAGTAATTCATTACATAGCCAGTATTGATAAGAGCGGCGGCGGAACAACAGAATATATTCGTTTGTTAAGTAAAGAGCTAAAAGAGGATACCACTTTTAGTATTGCAACAGGCGTTTCTAAAGATCCAATTTCGATAGAAGGAGTTCCTGTGAAATTTTTTAATAATAAAATATCTCGCTGGTTTTCTTTAATTAATGAGTATCGCATTTTTTTGAAAAATGAAGCTCCAGATATTGTTCATATTAATGGTATTTGGACTCCTCAAAATTGGGTTTTTCAAAATGAAGCTCAAAAATTAGGAATAAAAGTAATCGTATCTCCACATGGTATGCTAGAGCCTTGGATTATGGCTCATAATCCGATAAAGAAAAAAATAGCATTGTTGTTATATCAAAAAACGGCTCTTAAGCGCTCAATATGTCTTCATGCAACTGCAAAAATGGAGGCGGAAAATATTCAGGCGCTGGGTTTTAAAAATCCAATTCACATTATTCCAAATGGAATTCACTTAAAAGATGTGAAAAAAATCAAGGAAAATTACGGAACTAAAAAAATGATATTCATGTCCCGAATTCATCCTAAAAAAGGGATCGAATTGCTTTTAGATGCTTGGCGTACAAGCAATACTGAAGACTGGACGCTTGAAATCGCTGGAAGTGGTGAACAAGAATATATAGAAAGTCTTCTGCAAAGTACTCAGGATTTAAAAAACGTACATTTTGTTGGAGCAAAATATGGAGAAGAAAAATGGGATTTTCTTCGATCTGCAGATGTAATGGTTTTACCTACACATAGTGAAAATTTTGGAATTGTTGTAGCAGAAGCTCTTGCAGTAGCAGTTCCGGTAATTACAACTCACGGAACACCTTGGGAAGATTTAGAAATACATAAATGTGGCTGGTGGATCGATTTGTCGGTTGCAAATTTAGAAAAAGCATTATTTAAAGTTTTCAATTCACCTACGATGTTGTTAGAAATGATGGGGAAACATGGAAGAGATTTGGTCATTAGCAAATATGATATGAAAAACGTAGGTAAAAAAATGCTTGAATTGTATAAAACGGTTTAAAAATGAAAATTACTATAGTTCAAGGAGCTTTTATTCCAGTTCCTCCAATATTAGGAGGTGCAGTCGAAAAAATATACTACAAACTAGGACAAGAGTTTGTAAGTTTAGGTCATGAAGTTACGCATATTAGCAGGTCTTATCCATCATTTGAAAATGAAGAAACTATAAATGGAGTTTCACATATTCGTGTTAAAGGTTTTGCTACTCCAAAAAGTTTAATCATTTTAAAATTTTATGATTTAATATATACTTTACGAACACTAAAACACATAGATAGTGATATTGTCGTATCGAATACTTTTTGGTTGCCTATTTTTTTTAGAAATAAAAGAAAAGGCAAAGTTTATGTGAGCGTAGAAAGAAGACCGAAATGGCAAATGAAATTGTACTCAAATGCTAGTAGATTTAGGGCTTGTTCTCCAATGATTTTTGATTTAGTAAAAGAAAAACTTAAAACTAAAGATCATAACAAAATCTCTTACATTCCGAATCCAGTTCCTTTTCAATTAAAAGATTTTAAAACTGAAAAAAACAACAGCATTTTATTCGTTGGCCGTTTGGATAAAGAAAAAGGTGTTCATGTTTTAATTGACGCTTTCAACAGCATTCCAGAACATATTGCTCAAAATTGGACTTTAAATATTGTTGGTCCTTGGGATCCAGCAGAAGGTGGCGGCGGAGAAGCATATTATGAAAGCTTGAAAAGTAAAAAAGGGAATGTTAATTTTATTGGATCTGTTTACGATCAAGACGCCTTATCAAAATTCTATTTTGAATCTAAAATTTTTTGTTACCCTATACAAGACGGAACAGGAGATGCAGGTCCTGTAGCTCCAAGAGAAGCAATGTCTTACGGATGCGCAACAGTTCTTTCTAATCACGATTGTTTTAATGAATATGCACTTGATGATGTAAATTGTTTGAGATTTAATCAAAGCAGCAGTAATCAAGTACAGGAACTTTCTCAACAACTTACGAGATTGATGACTGATACAGAACTTCGTGAAAAAATTTCTTTGAATGGAAGAAAAGTCTTTGATGATTTTTCTACAGTTAAAATTGCCAAAATGTTTATCGAGGATTTTCAATCAATATTAAATGGATAGCACTACAATAGAATACAGTCAGAATTCGCCTTATGATTCACCATGGACAATTTCAAAGCGAGTAAAAATGCTGCTTTGGGAATATGTTTGGTTACTATTTTGTGTTTGGACTCCCAAACCTGCTAATGCCTGGAGATTGTTCTGGCTAAAATTATTTGGATGCAAAATTTATGGAAAACCATTTGTGCATCAAAGAGCGAGAATTCAGATTCCTTGGAATTTGATTTTACATGATCACGCATGTCTAGGAGATAGAGCCAATGCTTATTCACTAGGAGTTATAGAAATATTCGAGCATGCTACGGTAGGTCAGGAAGTTTATCTATGCACGGGAACACATGCTTTTGATAATCCTGCTTTTAATTTGATCACAAAAAAAATAACGATAGAAAAAGGTGTTTTTATTGGGGTAAGAGCCATTATAATGCCAGGATTAACAATAGGAGAAAATGCTATTGTTGGTGCAGGAAGTTTGGTTACAAAAAACGTAGAAAAAAATACTATTGTAGGCGGAAATCCCGCTAAACTTATAAAATCTAGAAGCTTTGAATAAAATTCCAATTACCGTAGTCGTTTCTGTTAAAAACGAAGCACTTAATTTACCTTCTTGTTTGGATAAATTAAAACGATTTGATCAAATTATCGTGGTAGATTCTGGCAGCACTGATGATACTATAGCTATTGCGAAAGCAAAGGGAGCCGAAGTATTACAATTTGAATGGAATGGAAAATTTCCTAAAAAGCGTAATTGGACGCTCCAAAACGGAAATCTTCGCCATGAATGGATTTTGTTTTTAGATGCAGACGAATTTGTTACAGAAGCATTTGTTGATGAAGTTGCTATAAAAACCTTAGATCCAAATTATAACGGATTTACCATACAGTTTGAAAACTATTTTATGGGAAGAAAACTTAAATATGGTTACGGATTTCAAAAGTCGGCTCTTTTTAAGAAATCTAAAGGGGCTTACGAAAAAATCGAAGAAGATTTGTGGAGCCATTTGGATATGGAGGTTCATGAGCACCCGATTATAGAAGGAAAAGTTGGCGTCATTAAATCTAAAGTTGTTCATAAAGACTTTAAAAACTTAGAACATTATATAGCAAAACACAATGCATATTCTTCTTGGGAAGCACAACGTTATCTTCAATTAAAGAAATCTAAAAACGAACTTCTTTCATTTAACCAAAAGATTAAATACGGTCTTTTAAATACAGGTTTGCTTCCTGCAGTTTATTTTATTGGAGCCTATTTTTTAAAATTAGGATTTCTAGATGGTAAAGAAGGATTTTACTTGGCACGTTTTAAGTCACATTATTTTTTTCAAATTCAAACCAAAGTAAATTCAATAAAAAACAATATAAATTAATATGAAAAGAATATTAATAACTGGTGGAGCTGGATTCGTTGGTTCACATTTGTGCAAAAGATTACTAAACGAAGGAAATGAAGTAATTTGCTTAGATAACTATTTCACAGGAGCCAAATCTAATATTATAGAACTGTTGGATAATCCCTATTTTGAAATGGTTCGACACGATATAACAGAACCATATTATGCTGAGGTTGATGAGATTTATAATCTTGCTTGTCCGGCATCTCCAGTTCATTACCAATATAATCCAATCAAAACAATAAAAACTTCTGTAATGGGAGCAATTAATGTTTTAGGATTGGCAAAACGTGTAAACGCTAAAGTTTTGCAAGCTAGTACAAGTGAAGTTTATGGAGATCCTCTTGTGCATCCTCAACCAGAACATTATTGGGGACATGTAAACCCAATCGGTATTCGTTCTTGTTATGATGAAGGTAAACGTTGTGCCGAAACATTATTTATGGATTATCACAATCAAAATAAAGTGGCTATCAAAATCATCAGGATATTTAATACTTACGGTCCTAATATGAATCCTGCAGACGGAAGAGTAGTTTCTAATTTTATCGTGCAGGCTTTGCAAGGAAAAGATATCACTATTTTTGGAGACGGACTGCAAACTCGCTCTTTTCAATACGTTGATGATTTAGTGGAAGGAATGGTTAGAATGATGAATTCTGATCCCGCTTTTCTTGGTCCGGTAAATTTGGGTAATCCAAATGAGTTTACAATGCTTGAACTTGCTCAAGCAGTTATTGAATTAACAAATTCTAAATCGAAAATCATTCATTTAGAACTTCCAAAAGACGATCCGAAGCAAAGACAGCCAGATATTACTTTGGCTAAAAGCAAGTTAAGTGGTTGGGAACCTAAGATTCAATTGAAAGAAGGTTTAGTTACTACGATTAACTATTTCGACAAGTTATTGTTAAATCAATAAACTTCTTTCGACAAATTCGGAAGTATCACTTTATACTCTTTTCTTTTTTGCAATTTCCTTATTAAGGACATCAATAGTATAAAATTTGGGTTTTAACGAGGATTGTGGCGCTTCGTCGAGAAGTTTTTTTAGTGGCGTTCTTTTGTTTTAGTTTTACCTTGAAATTATGAAAAACATTTACTTTAAAATGTAATTATTATGAGAATCACTATTATCACAGTATGTTACAACAGGAAAGCAACGATAGAAAAAGCAATCAAAAGTGTGTTGTCTCAAAATTATCACGACATCGAATACATCATCATTGATGGCAATTCTAAAGACGGAACACAGGAAGTTATTGAATCTTACAAAGACAGAATAAGCCAGTATATTTCTGAACCAGATAAAGGTATGTATGATGCCATAAACAAAGGTTTGAAATTGGCAACTGGAGATGTAATTGGTTTAATGCATTCTGATGATGAATTCTACGATACAAAAGCCATTTCGAGAATTGCTGCTCGTTTTAGTACAGATTCTAGTATCGAAGGTGTTTATGGTGACGGAGTTTATGTAACCAATGATTCTGATGAACGTCTAGTTCGCGATAGAATTGGAGGAGTTTTTAGCCTTAAAAAAGTAAAAGGAGGCTGGTTGCCTTTGCATCCAACTGTTTACTTAAAGAAGAGTGTAATCGATAAACATGGGTTGTATAATCTTGATTTTAAAATAGCTTCAGATACAGAATTTTTACTTCGCTACTTGTACAAGTATAAAATCAAGATGAGCTACATTGATAAGTATATCGTTAAAATGAGAATGGGAGGTATGAGTACGAGTTTTAAAACGGCATTAAAAGTTTTAAATGAAGACTACAGAATCTATAAATATCACGGATTAACAGCAGCACAAGCAGTATTTCTTAAAAAAGGTCTTGCTTTAAAACAGTACATCGTTCAATAATTCTAGAGTGATAAAAAATATTAATATATACACCGTTAACATGAAGAAATTTTTCTTTCCTTTTATTTTATCGCTATTAATGTTGGGGTCTTGTACTACCAGAAAACAAATGCTGTATTTGCAAGATTTGGATAGTTATGCAAATTCAACCCTAACTTATACATCGCCTAAAATTCAACCTAACGATATCTTAAAAATTGACATTGGTGACCTTAACCCAGTTGTAGCGGCACCTTTTAACATGAGTGCAGGAGTAACAACCGCACAAAACTCAGTTGAAATGATGAAATTGTCAGGTTATTTGGTTAATCCGCAGGGAACTATTATGATGCCTATCCTTAATGAAGTTAAAGTTGGTGGACTAACGCCAGCTAACGCAGAAATTAAAATAAAAGAGCGTTTAATAAACGAGAATTACTTGGTAAATCCTACGGTACAGGTTCGAGTGCTTAACAACAAATTTACCATTTTAGGAGAAGTTAATGCACCAGGTGTAATTCCTTTTAGCGAAGAATCAATCAGTTTGCTTGATGCAATTGGAATGGCAAGGGATTTAACTTATTCAGCTATTCGAAAAGACATTAAACTGATTCGAGAGGTAGATGGAAAACGTTTAGTATATCATATTGACCTTACAACAGCTTCTTGGATGTCTAATCCAAATTTTAGAATCAGACAAAATGATGTAATTGTGGTATCTCCAAATAAACTAAAAGCAAATAGCGGAGGACTTATCAAAGATCCGATTCAATTGCTGGGAATTGTAGCATCACTTTCGGCTTTGATTATTGTTATTGCCCAATAAAAAGGCAAGTGTTTAAAAAGATTATATAAGTATTTCAGAATTAGAATCTACCTGTTGTGATTAATGCAACTGTATTTAATTAAATAATTATGGATTTCAAAAAAGAACTTTTAAAGTATTTGAGATATTGGCCTTGGTTTGTACTGAGTTTGATAGTATTTGTGGGTGCAGCTTTTATTTTTATTAAAATAACACCATCTACATACGAAACTTCGGCTACTATTTTGTTTGACAAAAAGCAAGAAGATAAAACTAAAATAATTACAATTAGTACAGCTGAAAAAAGTAGTGAAGATAATTTGGAAGACGAAATCCGATTAATTACTTCGAATGAATTTTTATTGGATGTTGTAAAGAAATTAAATTTGAATTTCTCTTATTTCGAAAAAGTATATACGGTTCAAAATAATAATGTAAATGAAGTGCCTTTTGCTTTAATACCAACTGTTTCGAAAGATTCTCTTCCTGAAGTTACTTACGAAATTAAAGTCATTAGAGATGGTTTTACTATAACAAATCCTCAGACTGAACAAACGTACAATGTAAAAGGATATGCTTCAAATGAAAAAGTTGAAGGATTGCCATTTAAAATTCAATTATCGGCTAAGGCAAAAAAGAATCCAACTCTTTATTTCGAAAACGAATATAAAGTAGTGATTCAACCAACAGCGATTGCTTTAAAAGATTTAAAAGAATCTCTTTTTGTTGCGGCAGATGAAAAAGCAAAAGGAGTTATAGAGCTTAGTCATGTTAGCGTAAGTCCTGATCGTTCGAGAAAAATTTTAGGTGAAATAATTGTTCTTTTAGATAAAAGTATTGTTCTAAACAAGCAAAAAGTATTTAGAAATACAGTTTCTTACTTAAATCAGAGAATCAAAAATTTTACGAAAGAAAAAGATTCGATCGAAAGTGTAAAAGAAAAATATTTGCAAAACAATGACATTGCAGTAATGGACAATTATGTTGTAGAACAAACTGCAGATAGAAGTCAGAAAAAAGAAAGTTCTTCGCAAAATGAAAAACAAATTTCGCTTGCCAATTTTGCTTTAAATGATATCAAAAGAGCTGCTCCTACTCAAACTTTAGGAACAGGTTATAATTTAGATTCTCAGTCAGTTAATCAGATGCTTATAAGTTATAATGCTAAGATTATGGACAGTCAGATGATTTTAGAAAGAGCTCAAAAAAACAATCCAGCTTATATTAGTTTGATGACACAATTACGAGTTCAGAAACAAGAATTGATAAATACGCTTGAAGGTTATTTGAACTTTCTAAATCAAAACAGCAGAGCTAACAGAGCAGAGCAAAGTATTGCTGAAGCAAAAGTTAAAAGCATTCCAACCCAAGATAAAGTTTTAGGAAACATTAATAGTAACCTGAGTTTAAAAGAAGAAACTTACGTAGCATTATTGCAAAAGAAAGAAGAAGCTGTTTTAAATGGTGCCATTTTAGAGTCGAATTTAAAAACTCTAAATGCGCCAGAAACAAATTATTCTGCCATTTTTCCTCAACCTAAAGTATTTATGCTTGGTTCATTTATGTTTGCTTTATTGCTTCCATTCGGAATTACATATTTGCGTTTATATTTTGATACCAAAATACACAATGAAGATGATATTGAGAAAGTACTTTCTAATATTCCGATTTTAGGACATATTCCTCAAATTAAATCAAATGACAAATTAGACAATACAGCAACGTCACGTTCTATGATTGCAGAAGCTTCTCGAGCGTTAGTTTCAAATGTATCTTATTTGTTGCCAAGAAAAAAAGAAAGCAAAGGAAACGTTATATTATACACTTCTGCTATTCAAGGAGAAGGAAAATCGTTCTGCGCTTTTCATAATGCAATCACCATTAGTAATCTTAATAAAAAAGTATTACTGATTGGTGTAGATTTAAGAAATCCTCAATTGCATGATTATTTTAGTATTGATAGAAGAGCTTCTGGACTTTCAGATTTCTTAGCTAATAAAACAGATGATTGGAAAGAGTTTTTGCAAAAAGACAATAATTTTTCAGAAAGCCTAGATGTTTTATTTGCTGGCGAAACGCCTCCAAATCCTTCACAATTGATTACCAATTCTAATTTCGAAACATTGATTGAAGAAGCAAGAGAGATTTATGATTATATAATTCTCGATACTGCGCCTGTACAAATTGTTTCTGATACATTAAACTTTAGCCATTTGGCAGATGTGACGGTATTTGTTGTAAAATATGATTATACAGATAAGAGTAATCTAGTTCAGGCAAGTAATTTAATTAAAAAAGAACAGCTCAAAAATGTAGGTATTCTTATAAACGGAGTTAATATGAAAACGGCTTACGGATACGGATATGGCGCTAGTTATGGATATAAGTATCAAGAAGCACAAGCAAAGAAGCCTTGGTATAAAAAAGGGCTTAGAGTAAAAGAAGCTTAAAATCAGTCTTTTATTTGACCAATTTCGGCTTATTTACTAAAATTTAAAACTAAAAAATGTTTAATAAAATAGTTCTTATACTATTGCTGACAGTTATCGGGGTTGTGTTTTACTTCTCTTGGCTCTCTGATCCAAGTTTGTCTAGTGAAACCTATTTGCCAAGATGGCTTTTGAACTGGAGTAATCATTATTACAATTTGCGTACCGCTGTTCCGTTTGTGGCTGTTGGCTTTTTATTAGAAATATATACAGATCAAAAAGGACAAACAGATATAAATTATAACAAGAATTTAAGTTTTATACAAAATATAATTATTGCAGCCATCATAGTGTGTGTAGCCGAAGGAGGGCAGTTTGTAATTCAGAGAAGAAGTCCAGATTTAATGGATGTTTTTTACGGAGTTATAGGAAGTTTTACAGGAGCGTTAAGTTATAATTTACTGAAAAAAATAAGAAATGCGAAACAGACATAAATTTACTTTCATAATGTGTTGTGCTATTGCCGATATGATTGCGATGGTGTTTGGCACAATAATATTTTTGAATTTTGCGATTGAAGAGAAAGTAGGTTGGAATACTTTATTTGTAAATAAAATGATTCCTATTACAATTCTAAGCTGGTTGTTCTCAGTTACTTATTTTCAATTATATAGAGTAGACGTTCTTTTCAGTTTAGACGAATTTTTTAGAAACAGCTGGCGTGCATTCTTTACACAAAGAGTTTTATGGCACGGATACATTTTTATCTTTCAAGATGATGTTTTGTATTTCTTCGGAACCAAAGCCAATTTGATCCAATTAAGCTTCTTATTGTCTTACTTTTTGTTGTCCAGAATTCTTTTCACATTAGTTATAGGAAAGATCAAAGGATGGGTTTTTAGACAGTACACAGTTGCAATTTGGGGCTTTAATAAGACAAGTATCGAATTAGCCTCTCATCTAGAAAGTAATTCGTTCTTTATCAATTTTGTTGGTATTCTAAATGAAAATTCATCTGAAGAATACACCAATAATGAAGATTTTTCTTTAGCACTTTGTGCAGGAATTGATAAAGCATCGAGAGATAATATTAATGAATTATACATTGTTTCTAAACCTGATTTTATTTCAGATCTGAATGATTTTTTTGAGCTTGGAGATAAACATTGTATGCGTTTGAAATTTGTGCCGGATTTTTCGTCTATTTCAAAAAAGCATTTCAACTCAAGCCATTTAAATAATTTTCATGTTATAAAACCTCGTTTTGAACCTTTGCAGAATGCATATAACAGATTAGCAAAGAGAATATTTGATTTAGTTTTCAGCATTTTGGTTATTGTTTTTGTCTTGTCTTGGTTATATCCTTTGTTGGCTATTATCATTAAAAAACAAAGTCCAGGACCAGTTTTGTTCAAACAAATGAGAACCGGAAAAAAGAATCAGAGCTTTTGGTGTTATAAATTTAGAAGCATGTACGTTAATAATGCAAATGAAGCCCAACAAGCACAGAAAGTTGATAGTAGGGTAACACCAATTGGAAAGTTTATTCGCCGCACAAGCTTAGATGAAATGCCGCAGTTCTTTAATGTTTTGATTGGAAATATGAGTGTAGTAGGACCTCGTCCTCACATGATAAAACATACGTCAGACTATAACGACCACATCAATAATTTTATGGTTCGTCATTTTGTGAAACCTGGAATTACAGGTTTAGCTCAAGTTTCGGGTCTGCGCGGAGAAACAAAAAAAGTATCTGATATGAAACGACGCGTAACAACAGATATTGAATATGTTCAGCGATGGAGCTTAATAAAAGATATTAAAATTTGCTTCTTAACTGTAATTGTAACCTTAAAAGGAGATAAAAACGCCTTTTAATAAATAATGAACTTAAAAATAAACTCAAAATAACTTTAAAAAATAAACTAATAAAACTAATAGAATCATGGACATAACTAATTACTTAATCGGTTTACTTACAGGAGTTTCTGTTACAACCTTTTTTATCGGAAAAGAATGGTATAAATATTATACTAAATACACAATCCAACAAAAACAATTGGATCGAATTTTAAAATTGAATGACAAAATCAAAAAATTGAAAACTTTGAGTCCGTCAGAAACTCAAAATTACAATGTTGGTGTTTAAGACTGTATATATTTAGATTTTTCCTTTGTACGCTTATTAATTAAGTTAAATCTAATAAGTGTGCTTTTTAGTTAAGTGAAATAAAAAATATTTACTTTTTGAATTTTTACTCTCATTTTTTGATTGAGTAAAAATAGAATACATCCAAAAGTTTAGACGATTTTATGATTAAATCTAAAAGGAATTAGCTCGAAAAATATCGGGCTTATCCCTTTTAGATTTGGTCGTAGTGCAAAAGTTGTCGCCCATTAATTCGAAGCTCTCCAAAATCTTCCATTTTTAGTCTCTTTTTTTAGATTTTTTAGCAAATCTTTAATCCTGCAGACTCTTTCCTTGTTATACGTTGCCTAATCACTTTTATTCGATTTGTACCAATAAAAGTCTCTTTTAGCGATAAATAATAGCCCCTTCTGTTTTTGGTATTTTTTTATAGAATCTATTCGTTTGGTTTTTTACATTATTCTAGTAAAAATTCAGACTAAGATTACTATAGGCTTTGCTATTTTTCAAAATAGCTAAAGCTTTGTTTTTTTCATAATCAAATTCCGGTATAATTAATATACGCGGAATATATAACGGGGTGTTTATCATTAAAATATAATTTGTTTTAAGAGATGGTCAATAAAGAAAGAGTTCTGGTTCGTGATAATAAGGGGATTTTTTTAAAAATGTTCAAAAGAAAATTTAAAGATGAATTTGAATTTTCTGAGGATTCATTTTTATTAGAAAACGAAAAAAAGTCAAATGCTTACGATCATTCTGTATTTGTAGTTTACGAATACTCTGAACTATTGGACTTCTTTGAGTTAGAAGGAATAAATACAAATTTTATGGTTTGTTTATTTAGTAAACATCTCTACAATAGTTTATCTATGATAGAAGAAATTAAAGATCTAATTTTGATTGATGCATCAAAAAGTAAAACTGAGATTTTTCAGGATTTAAGAAGCTATTTTAAATCTTCTAGTTTAATTCCAAAAATATCCAACAAAACCTTCGGAAAGTCACAAATGCAGCAAAAACAGCTTGAAGTTCTTCAAAGAGCTTTGTTTTTTATGATGTAAATCATTTAAAGCATTTCTTATATAAATTTAAATAAAGCCACTCATTTTGAGTGGTTTTTTGTTTTTATTGAAAATAGATTTCCAATTATAAAATTTGGAATCGAAATTTAAAATATTTTTTATTGAATACTAAAAAACGTAACTTAGTGTAAAAGGCTTTAAATAAAACCCTAAATCACAAGTAATAATGCGTTTAAAATCGATATTAATTTTCCTTATTTTATATTCAATACAATCTAATTCTCAAATTGTAGAAGAGAAAAAAAACTTTAGAGCAGCAGATTCTTTATTAAAAGAAAACAGTTTTTCAGTACATCGAGACAATTATTTCCTAACTGGAGTGCCGCTAGATGAACCTATTACACGAAATTCTGCCGACGTCAAATATCAAGTTAGTTTTAAGCTTAGATTAAACTCAAAACCAATTTTGGGAGGTTTCTTTCCGTACTTAATGTATACGCAGAAAGCTTTTTGGGATATTTACGCAAGTTCAAAACCATTTTCTGAAATAAACTTTAATCCTGGAGTTGCAATGGTGCGTCCTTTCTATCTCAAAGGCGGAAGACTTACTTATGGCACAATTTCGTTTGAACACGAATCTAATGGAAGAGATTCCATTTACTCGAGAACTTGGAATATGTTGGCATTTTCATTAAAATCGCAAGTTTCACCAAGATGGACTGTCGGTATTAGAGGATGGATTCCTTTAGTTGATAAAGAAGATAATCCAGAACTAACAAAATATGTTGGTTATGGCGAAGCTAGTGCAACTTACCAAATAAAACCAGGTCGTTGGAGCGCCGATGTTCTTTTTAGAAAAGGAAGCGGGCTAATTAATTATGGTTCTCTGCAGACACAATTAAATTGGAGACCTTACAAAGAAGAAAACTACTATGTAACGTTACAATGGTTCGTCGGATATACAGAAAGTTTAATTGATTATCAGGAACACAAAAGTATGATTCGCCTCGGATTTACAATTAAACCTGAAGGTATGGGGATATTTTAAGGTCTTTATAAATTGAATAATTCTGTAAACTTTAATTGACTAAATTCTTCAACTGATCAAAGTATTTAGAATGAATTTCTTTTCCTTCTTGATATTGTTCAAAAGTCATTCCGTACAGATAAAATGAATCTGTAGTAGGTGCTATTATATTTTGTTCAAAATTTGAGTCTTTTTCCTTCTCTGGAAATTTATCGTTAAATTCTGTAGTGGTTTGATTATGCATAATATGCTGAAGTTTTTATTATAGATTGAATTTGAATTAAGAAATCAAAAAATTAATTCTCTCGATAGCCTGTTTATTTTCATTTGCAACCTCTACCAAAGCAAGTAAAATATCATTTCTAAGTATAGTTCTATTTTTTACGTTTCTAATTAAAGCTTTGCTAGGAGCAGTGTGTCCTTTTTCAATTAAGCGATTAATAGTTAAGTCAACATATGTAGAAGGTAAATGCTTGTTAATAAATTCATAAGCTTTTTCATTGTGAGAATTATCTTCTTTAAATTCTGTGTTATTGATTAATTTTGACATATATTTGCAGTTTATAACTTAATATTTCCATATTTAATGTAAATGTAAGAATAATATTATATTTTATGAATGTTTTTTATGTTAAAAAATATATTATGACTACATTTTGTATTGAATTTAAATGATGATGTACAACGAAAAACTAAGCAAATTCTTTAAAGCTAAAGGATTAAAGCAAAAAGAGGTAGGGGCAATTTTAGGATTTAGCCCAGCAATGATTGGAAGATATTTACATGGTACAGCTAATATTGGTTCTGAATTTATTATTAGTTTAAGTAAAAACTTTCCAGATGTAGATTTAAATGATCTATTTGCTCCAGAAAAAGAGCAAAATATGGTTAACGAAGCTGGCGCAGTTTATGAGAAAAGAAATATTCTGAATGATTTGGAAGAAATTGAAGGTCGTATTCATAATATTCGATTGCGTTTAGCAGAAAAGAAATTTGAGGAATAATTATAATTTTCCAAAAATATCAAACAAACTTACCAATTAATGAATCACAAAAGCCACTCTAAATGAGTGGCTTTCTGTTTTAAATTGATGTTGTTAAATGTGTGAATTTTAATATTTTAAGCTTTTTTTTATTAAATTTGGGTTAAACAATTTCTAGCTATAACTATATGGAAAAATTAAAACGACCGGTTTATCTTAAAGCCGGAACGGATGATTTTTTTAAAAAGATGCGTTTAGAAGTTAATGAAACGGTCTTAAAAAAATCTTCTTTGTACCTGTTGAATGTCGTGAAGTCTTTAGGACTTCTTGCCGCTTTCTTTTTGTTTTATGCCTGTATTTTGATTTTTGGGAATAAAACTCCTTTATTATTTCTTTTTTATATTTTGTCTGGTATTACCATGATTGTCTTATTTATAAATGCCTTTCATGACGCCGCACACGGAGCTTTATTTAAAAAACCAAAACATAATCAATGGTTTTTATATGTTTTAGAACTTTTTGGTAGTAATCATTGGCTTTGGATGAGAAGACATATCGGACTGCATCATGCATATCCAAATGTGCCAGATTGGGATATAGATATTAAACAAAGTAATATTATTAGAATTTTCCCCAATAGTCCAATATTCAACTATCATAAATACCAACATATTTACATGTGGTTTATTTATCCGCTTTATAGCTTAAATTGGATTTATATTCGTGACTTTAAAGACTTTTTTGGCAAGAAAGACAATTATGTTAAAAAGGTCGTAGAGGAAATTCCAAGACAAGAAGTTTACCGATTATTTGCTGCAAAAATTATAAATCTCATTTATTTGCTTTTTATACCAATGATCTTTTTAAATCAGCCTTGGTATACAGTTCTTTTAGCTTGGTTAAGTTTGCATATGTGCGGAAGTGCACTTGGTGTTGTGGCGCTAGTTTCAACTCACGTCGACGAAGATGCCAATTTTCCGAATACAGATGAAGATGGGAATCTCTCCGCAACATGGGCAATGCATCAAATGATTGTAACGAAAGATTTTAGCACCGAAAGCAAACTAGCAAATTTCTTATACGGCGGATTTACCCATCACGTTGCGCATCATCTTTTTCCAGGCGTCGGACACACATATTATCCGTATATAACACCAATTATTAGACGTTACGCAAAAGAATATGATTTACCATATACATCATATCCGTTTTATCACGCTGTAAGATCTCATTTCAGAATGCTGAAAAACAAAGGTGTAAAAGAAAATATTCTGATGACAGGAGAAATATAAATAATTAACAATTAACAATTAACAATTATCAATTATCAATTTTTGACGTTTTCTTTTTTAATATTCAAATCTTTTAAAAGCCCATCTTTTATTTCGACGTCAAAATTATCTTCTTTAAAAACGGTTAGTTTAGATTCGGCAAATTTGTAAACATTTATTTTGTTGTTTTTTACATCAATATATAAATCGTAAGAATACGAATTACAATCATGCTGTTTGCATCCCCAAGCGTGAAGTATATTTTCCTGTTTTTCAAAAGGAGTTTCCGTATTCCAATTTTTAACCATTTCTTCATAATCCGATCCTAACAATTTTTTTATTCTTGGAGCCAAACTGCTTTTGGTTAAAAATTGCGTTCCGATGACGCTTTTATCTACTAAAGTATATAAAGAATCAATCGGATTTAAAACCGTACTATCAGTTTTTAAAGCTTCTGTTTTTATCGAAGTAGAATCGGTAGTAGGAACACTTTTTATAATTTCTTTTTTACAGGAAATAAAGATAAAAGTGCTTAATAGAACTAGAGAAATGTATTTGGCTCTGCAATTCATAATAATTGATTTTTAGAAATTAATAATAAAATTATAAAGTCATAACGGTCTAATTTTCATAAAGATATTAAAATTATGTTTGTTTTGAAAGGAATTTAAGACGTTTATAGAGACTAATTATTATAAATTTTAAATCGAAAGAAGAAGCAAATATAAAGGCAGTTTTGAGATTTTTTGCTTAATTTCAATTTTTTAAAATTATCTAGCAATGAATTGTTTTTCAAAAATAATATTCGGTCTTCTTTTCTGTTTTACATCATTACAAGCGCAAAATGAAGCGTATACAGATGAGGAGTCTACTGCACAAATTTCAGACACAACATTTGTAAACTTACGAGATTACAGCAACGATTTTATTTACGATATGAAATACGCAACCGAAGACAATTTCCTGAAAGCGAAAGTTTACGATTGTGCAGAATGTATGTTGCGTTTGAAGACCGTAAAAGCGCTTATAGCGGCCAATAATGATTTTTTGAAAAAAGGATACAGAATTAAATTATTTGATTGCTACAGACCTTTAGACATTCAGAAAAAGATGTGGGAGATTGTGTCAAATCCAGAATATGTGGCAGATCCAAAAAAAGGCTCCATCCACAATAGAGGAGGAGCCGTTGATATTTCTTTAGTCGATATAACTGGAAAAGAAGTAGATATGGGAACTTCTTTCGATTTTTTCGGAATTCAGGCGAGTCATAATTTCAAACAGCTTTCAAAACAAATTCTTGCTAAAAGAGCGTATTTGAAAAAAACTATGATCAAAAACGGTTTTAATTCATTTGATTCTGAATGGTGGCACTATAACTTAAAAACGGGTTTAAAAGATAAAGTTGCCAACGAAAAATGGAAATGCAATTGATTATTCAACGCATCTAATATTTTCTATAAAATAAGTATTCGGGTTTGTAACTTTACCCGTTAACTCCGAAGTTAGTTCACGTTTCACAATGTAATCTTCTACGTTCGTAAGATATTTTATTCGCATAATCGAAATTGGAGATTTTTTCAATTCTTCAAAATTATCTTTCAGAAACATAAAAACTCCAGTGTTTATACGATTGTCATAGCCTTTGTCATCATGAACCAATGTGCCGCAGCTTTCTTGATTGATGTGCATTAACGTAACAATCTTTCCGTTTTCTAATTGAAGGAAGATTTTCGAATTTTTATCAAAACAATTCGCTTTAATAAAATCTTTACTTTTCTGAATAGATTGCAGATTAAGCGTTGGCAAACCGTCAGTTTGAGCTAAAGAGAAGAAAATATAATTGAAGCTTCCTCCAAAATATTTTTCACTTATTAAGTATTCGTTTGTCACTTTATAAGATCCAATCGAATCATTTACATTTACACTGTATTCACATGGTTTTTGTTTTTGGGCAAATGCGGTAAAGGTTAATAAAAAAAATGTTAGCGTAATTAGTTGTTTCATTGTTTAGATTATTTTGGTGCAAATTAAAACTATTTTGTTATCTTTTACATCTGTTGTAAAAAAACAATACAAATTCCCGCCATTTTTTATTTTCCACTTTTTTCTAATGTTTTCTACAGTCTCAGGAAAATTACGAGTGGTTATATTAGCTTGCTGATTGGCAAGTTCGTTTTTCATCTCATTTTTATTGTACGAAATGACTTTTTGAACCTCAAATCTTCTTCCCGGAAAATCAATTAATTCTTTAGAAGTATATAAATGAGAATGTTTGTGCAGTTTATCAATTTTAAAAATAGAGCTCACTTCATCAAAACCGCCCGATTTCATAATTGTAGAATTCGGTTCGTAAAGATATTTCTGAGGCAAATCATAAGTTGCAAATGATAAATCTTCGCCAAAAACAAACTCAAAATTTTCTGTTTTTTCTTTTAAAATATTGGCTGTTTTTATAGTTATTTCGCCAGAATAATTTTTATGAACTTCAAAAAGCAATTCTTTTACTTCGTTTTCAAGCGCAACAATATGAATGTTTTTTACGTTTTTTAATTCTGATAATCCGGCTGAAATATCTAATAAAGGCGCAGTTTTAATTAGAACTGAATCTGCTTTTTCAAAATAAAAATCTAAAAGTTCAGGAACGTTTGGCAAACAGTCTTTTAGCATAAAAACTTTGCCTTTTGCATCATTTCTTCTTGATGGATCAATATAAATCCAGTCAAATTTTTGATTTGTTTCTTCTAATAAATGAATGGAATCGCCTGAAAAAAAACTGCAATTTTCAACTTCTAATTGTTTGAAATTATGCGTTACAATCGAAGACAATTCTTCGTTTATTTCGCAATGCGTAACCGATTTAAATTTCTTTGAAAAATAATAATCATCAACACCAAAACCTCCAGTAAGATCAATTAAAGTTTTCCCAGAAATTAAATCTGCTTTGTAAGCAGCTGTTTTTTCTGAAGAAGTTTGTTCTACAGAAATTTTACTTGGATAAACGATGTTCTCTGTAGAAAACCAAGTCGGAAGTTTTTCCTTTGCTTTAGAACGCGCTTCAATTTGATTTAAAATTAAAATCCAATCGACTTCAGGAAATGGATTTTTCTGAAGCGCCATTTTTGTAATGTCTGCACCAGTATTTCGAATTATAAATTCCTGAATATCTGGATGCAAAATAGAAGTGTTCAAAGCTAAATTCTTTCGGTTAATACAGAGACAATTTTGTTGTTAGGAAAAAATTCTTTTAAAATTACTTTTATCATTGTAAAAGCTGGAACGGCAATAATCATTCCGACAATTCCGAATGTAATACCGCTAATTAAGATAATCAAGAATATTTCTAACGGGTGCGAATTTACACTTTTTGACGAAATTATTGGCTGACTTACATTATTGTCAATAGCTTGAACAATTAAAAACCCAATAATAACATAAATGGTTGTTGGCAGAATTTCCGATTGAAAATCTTGTCCAATCATGCTAATCATAGTTAGAATTCCAGCCAAAGTAGTTCCGATAATTGGTCCTAAATATGGAATTATGTTTAGAATTGCACATAAGAAAGCGATAACAAAGGCATTTTTATTTCCAAAAATCAATAAGACAATTAAATAAAGAATAAAAACGACAATTAACTGTAATAATAAACCAATAAAATATCGAGTTAAAAGATGGTTTATTTTCGTAATTGAATTTAAAATTTTGTCTTCGTTAGAGTCTGGAAGTATTCTTCTTGCTTGATCTTTAAAAATATCTTGATCTTTAATAAAGAAAAAAGTAATAAAAAACACCGATACCAATCCCATTCCCATATCGGCCATAAAATTGATAATCGAATTTATGAATCCTGTAAAATAACTAAAATCCAGTACAGAAGTAAGTTTAGAGTCTTTTATAATTTTGTTTAAATCAATGTGCTGAATATTAAAATATTCTTCGAGATGTTTTTCGGTTTCTATAAATTTTGTCTGAAGGTGCGCTGTATCTAATAATGCTAAATTATTGGCCTGAGAAATAATTAAAGGAACAAACAACAAAATAAATCCAACAATCAAAAAGATAAAAAGTATAATTGTGGTTGTTGCAGCCATCGAATTACCAAATTTTAATTTGTTTTTCAAAAACAAGATCAACGGATTTGCAATCAAGCATAATAGTAAAGAAATACATAAGTAAACGATTACAGTTTGAATTTCATATAAAAAATATAAAACGATACCAATTATTAAGATGGTTGCTAAAGCTCTTAAAATTCCGTTCGAAATAGTTTTTGATGTGACCATGGTTAAAATTTAGACTATAAATATAGGAAAAAGCATTTTAACATTATAGCTCAAATAAAAAAAGCGAGACGTATTACATCTCGCTTTTTACATTATTTTGTTAGCAATTATTGTGCAAATGCTGCTCTAGCACCTCCAGTTGTAAATATTGCTGCAATTCTGTTTTTTTGCCCTGTTGAAAACATATACATCGCTTGATCGTCAACATAATCCATATAGTTCATTGTCATTTCTACAGGTGTTCCAGAACAAGTGCTGTAATGAGGATACGCAGGAACTCCGTAATTTTCTTCATTATGTGTTGGAGTATCTGCCACAAGATCGCTTCCGCATGTTGCATCTCCCCAAATATGACGTAAATTCATCCAGTGACCCACTTCGTGAGTTCCAGTTCTTCCTAAGTTAAACGGAGCATTTGCTGCACCAGATAATCCGAAATAACGAGAATCGATAACTACACCGTCTGTAGACGAAGCTCCACCAGGAAATTGTGCATAACCTAAAATTCCGCCGCCAATGTTGCAAGACCAAAGGTTTAATTTTGTTGTTGGAGAAGTAGGAGCAATTCCGCCTTGAGCTGTTTTTTTCATCGCATCATTAGTTCCCCAAGAAGTTTTCGTAGTCGATTTTCTAATGATTTGATCTAATTTAAAGGTAATGCCTACATTCGCTTTAACTCCTGAAAATAATGCTGGAACATTATTGTAATCTGAGTTTAAAGCATTAAAATCTTTATTCAATACATCAATTTGAGATTGAATTTGTGCATCTGAAATGTTTTGCGCAGCTGTTCTGTATAAAACATTAACAACAACTGGAATTTCAATTTTGCCATTAACTAAACGTCCAGTAAAGTTGTTTAAGCCGTGTTTGGCTGTAAAAGCTTCAATTTCATTCATTTTAATAGCCAACATTGGATCTGCTTTAAGTTGTGCTTCTAATACTTCTTGCGTTGCGCATCCGCGTCGAGAAGCTGCCATAGATTCTGAATTGGTTGATTCTGATTGCTCGTTTTGACAAGCGAATAGCATTAGAGCTGCAAATGTTGTAATAATAACTTTTTTCATAATAATTTGGGTTTTTTGTTATAAAAACATTGTTTGGTTAAATATTTGCACAATTTTATAACAAAATCAAATTACAGAAAAATTTTATAACAATTTTTTTGTGAGAATTTTTACGACCCCTTACAAATGCTGGTTCTTACAAAATCAAGCATGAAAATATTAATAAGTTTTTACTTATTTTTTGTTTTTATTTGTGTATTTTGTCGTGATTATTAGTAGTTTATCGATTATTTTAATTTTTAAAAATTATCGCAAAATCGGAATAATGATTTTAAAATTGATTTTTTGAGTTGAAATTCTTATAAAGAAGTAATCTCATAAAGTGCAATACTTGCAGCTTGAACCACATTCATACTACTGTTTTTGCCAAACATATTAATATGAACAATTTGATGAGAAAGTTTTAAAAGTTCTTCTGAAATTCCGTTTATTTCGCTTCCAATTAAAAGAGCGATTTTTTTGTTTTCAGGAATTGTAACTTCTTTTAAAGGTTTGCTGTTGGATGCAATTTCGAGTGAAATAATTTCAAAATTATTATCCAGAAGAAAAGATTGAAGTTCAGTAAAATCTTCAATAACAGAATGAGCAACGTGAAGATGCGTACTTCGTGACGTTTTATTGATTTTACGTGGCGTAAGCGGAATGTCTTTTCCGAAAAAGATTATATTTTCAACTCCAAAAGCTTCAGAAATTCTGAACAAAGAACCAATATTTTGCTGAAAGTAAATGTGATCGCAAACTAGCGTTATCGGAAAAGTTTTTCTTTCAAATTGATTTTCTTCGTGAGTAAGCTGCATTTTTTGTTGGTGAAAAGTAATTAGTAATTAGTGAATGGTAATTACTTGCGATTAATTAGTAAAAATATAATTTATGATATTTGCGCCCATTTTTAGCGCTTTGTCACGCACGTTTGCTGGATCGTTATGCACTTCAGCGTCTTCCCAGCCGTCGCCCAAATCGCATTCGTAAGTATAAAGTAAAACGAGTTTGTTATCGATAAAAATTCCAAAAGCCTGCGGACGAGTTCCGTCGTGTTCGTGAATTTTTGGTAATCCGTTTGGGAAAGGAAATGGCTTTTGAAAAATAGGATGATTTGCCGGAATTTCGACTAAACTATTATTTGGAAATATCTTTTTGATTTCTTTTCTAATAAATTGATCCATTCCATAATTATCATCAATATGAAGAAAACCGCCAGCCGTTAAATAATTCCGCAAATTTGTTACATCGGCATCGCTAAAAACCACGTTTCCGTGTCCTGTCATGTGTACAAACGGATACGAAAGCAAATCGGGATTACTTGGTTCTACAGTTGAAGGTTTGCTTTTAATTCGTGTATTGATATTAGCATTGCAAAAAGCAATTAAATTCGGCAAAGAAGTCGGATTTGCATACCAATCGCCACCTCCGCTATATTTTAGCAAAGCAATTTCTTGAGAGAAAGAAGAGATTGAAATTAGTAAAAATAGATAGAATATTTTTTTCATGTTAGTTTTTAATGTCGTGTTCTTCGCATTTTTGTCATTTCGACGAAGGAGAAATCTCCGCAAGTAACTCCGTAAAGTAAGTTGCCAATCTTTGTTGAGCTTCTAACGAAGATTTCTCCTTCGTCGAAATGACAAGATTAAGGGGATAATTAAACCTCATTAAAAAAAACAACACTATGACAAGCCACAACTGCGGCAGTTTCGGTTCTTAAACGTGTGTTTCCTAAAGTTACAGGTTTGTAATTGTTTTCTAATGCCAATGCAATTTCTTTTTCAGAAAAATCTCCTTCTGGACCAATTAAGATGGTAACGTCTTCATTTGGTTTTAAAACTTCTTTCAATGATTTTTTATCGGTTTCTTCGCAATGTGCGATTAATTGTAAACCATTGTTTTTCTGTTTAATAAAATCTTTAAACGAAACGGCTTCGTTTAATTTTGGAAGAAATGTTTCGTTACATTGTTTCATTGCCGAGAGAATAATTTTTTCAAATCGATCTCGATTAATTACTTTTCGTTCAGAACGATCGCAGAAAATTGGCGTGATTTCCTGAATTCCAATTTCGGTTGCTTTTTCTAAAAACCATTCAAAACGATCATTCATTTTGGTTGGAGCAACGGCAAGATGAAGATGAAATTTAGGTCTTTCTGCATTTTTTATCGAAAGTACTTCAACGGTACATTTGTTGTCTGAAGCCAAAGTAATCTGGGTTTCAAACAATAATCCCGAACCGTTTGTTACTTGAAGAATATCAGAATCTTTTTTTCGTAAAACTTTTATAATGTGTCGGCTTTCTTCTTTATCAAAAGAAAAGCTTTCTGTTGTTTCGTCTATATTCGGATTAAAAAATAACTGCATGATTTAGAATTGAATTCTTGCTTTAGAAACAACTGAAGAAGTTTCAAAACGATTAGATAAGTATTTTTGATAACCAACAATTCCAATCATTGCGGCATTGTCTGTTGTGTATTCAAATTTCGGAATAAAAGTTTTCCAGCCGTATTTGCTTTCCGTTTCTTTCAGTGTATTTCTAATTCCAGAATTTGCCGAAACTCCGCCGCCAATTGCGATTTGCGTAATTCCGGTTTCTTTTACGGCCAATTTTATTTTATCCATTAAAATTTCAATAATCGTATGCTGAATAGAAGCACAAATGTCATTTAGATTTTCTTCAATGAAATTTGGATTTGCTTGTTTATTTTTTTGAATGAAATACAAAATAGCTGTCTTAAGTCCAGAAAAACTAAAGTCTAATCCAGGAACTTTTGGCTTTGTAAAAGCAAACGCTTTCGGATTTCCTTCTTTTGCATATTTATCAATCAAAGGTCCGCCTGGATAAGGAAGTCCAAGAATTTTAGCGCTTTTGTCAAATGCTTCTCCTACGGCGTCATCAGTGGTTTCGCCGATAATTTCCATATCAAAAAAACTATTCACTTTTACAATTTGCGTATGTCCGCCGCTAATTGTTAAAGCTAAAAATGGAAACTCAGGTTTATCATAACCTTCTTCATCAATAAAATGAGCCAAAATATGGGCATGCATGTGATTTACAGCAATTAATGGAACTTTTAAAGCTAAAGCTAAAGATTTGCTGAAAGAAGTTCCAACCAATAAAGATCCCATTAGTCCAGGCCCTTGTGTAAATGCGATTGCGCTTAACTGTTCTTTTTGTACATTTGCTTTGCGAAGTGCAGCATCTATAACAGGTACAATATTCTGCTGATGTGCTCTAGAAGCTAATTCTGGAACTACACCGCCGTATTGATTATGAATTAATTGATTGGCTACAACATTTGACAATACTTTGTCGTTATGTAAAACCGCGGCAGCAGTATCATCGCATGAACTTTCGATGGCTAGAATAAAAACCTCTGGATTTTGCATATAAAGGCACAAATTTTGAATTATATTTGACAAATCAAATGAAATAATCACTTTGATTTAAGCAGTGTTCAAAATTAAAGAATTTTTATCAAAAACAGTTGTTCTTTGTCTGCTCAAAATAAATTAAAAGAAAACTAAAATTAAAACAGCTATAAAAACAGTAAAGAAAATAATATCACGAACCCTATTTGGGTTGATTTTACTTGTGCTGGCATTGGCTATCATACTTTCTTTACCCGTTGTTCAAACTCAGATTGCCAATTATGTCACTAATTCTTTAAACGAAGATTATAAAGTTAATATCAGTGTAGAAAAAACGGCGATTAACATTTTTGGAGGTGTTAAACTAAAAAATGTGATGATTTTAGATCATCATAAACAAACGCTTATTTATTCTGATATTATTACAACTGATATTGCCAGTCTTAGCCGATTACTTGATGGCGATTTAATTTTTGGCGATTTACGTCTGACGGGTTTAATCTTTAATCTGAAAACCTATAAAGGTGAAGATGAGAATAATATCAATAAATTTATTAAAGCTTTTGAGGTTGAAAATACGCCTAAGAAAAAATCTACTAAACATTTTCTGTTAACTGCTAAAAATGCGTACATCGAAAAAGGAAGATTTTCTGTTGTCGATGAAAATAAAACAACGCCTAAGTTTTTAGATTTCACTAAATTAAATGCCTACATAAGCGATTTTAAACTGTATGGACCAGAAGTAAATACGAACATTCACAGATTCTCTTTTATGGATCATCGCGGTTTGTATGTTTCTAATTTTGCGGGTAAATTTAGTTATACCAAAAAGCAAATTAAAGTAGAAAATCTAGCTGTTAAAACAAAAAGATCTTCACTTTACGGTATCGCTATTTTAAATTATAAACCATCAGATTTTCTGGATTTTACAGATAAAGTAAGATTTAATGTTGTTTTGGATTCGGCATCTATTGCTACAAACGATATTCGTCATTTTTATGACGGATTGGGTAAGAATCAGCATTTTAAAATCAAAACTAAATTAAATGGTCCGCTTAATGATTTAACTCTTAGTAAATTAAGATTGAGCGATACAAATGGATCGAAAATTAATGGAACGATAAACTTTAAAAATCTTTTAGGCAGTAAAACCCAGAAATTTTACATGGATGGAAAGTTTGATAAACTGCTTTCGAGTTATGATGATTTGGTAGTGTTACTTCCAGAAATTTTGGGCAAAAAACTTCCAAAAGAACTTAAAAGAATTGGGAAATTTAATATTGTCGGAAAAGCTAAAGTTTCTACAACTGCCTTAGAAACCGATTTTAAAATGGCGACTGATTTAGGAAACGGAAAAGTCGATCTTCATTTGAACAATATGGATTTTATTGATAAAGCTTCTTATTCGGGAAATATTGTACTGGATAATTTTAATGTTGGAGCAGTTTTAGGAAGAAAAGACGTAGGACGAACAACCTTAAATCTTGATGTTGATGGAGTTGGTTTTACAGAGAAATACTTGAATACCATTGTAAAAGGAGATATTTCTAAGTTAGATTTTAATAAATACACGTACAATAATATTGTAGTAAACGGAAATTTTAAACTTCCTTATTATAAAGGACAAATTGCTGTAAATGATCCGAATCTGAATTTAACTTTTGATGGTTTATTAGATTTAAGCAAAAGAGAAAATCGATATGATTTTCATATTAACGTAGAAAATTCAGATTTAAGAAAACTTAAGTTTGTGGGTGATTCTATTTCTAAATTTAGAGGAGATGTTGAAGTTCAATTAACTGGAAATTCAATTGAAAATCTTCAAGGAAATATTTATATCAAAGACACAGAATATCAGAATCCAAAAGCAACTTATGTTTTTGATGAAGTAAATATCAATTCAAACTTTGATGCTGAAAGAATTAGAACAATTACAATTAGTTCGAATGATGTTGTGGATGGAAAAATCGTTGGTAAATTTAGATTTGACCAATTAGATAAGCTGGTAATGAATTCGGTTGGTAGTTTATACACCAATTACAAACCTTATAAAGTTAGAAAAGGACAGTTTTTAAGATTTAATTTCCGTGTTTATGATAAAGTTGTAGAAATGCTTTATCCAGAAATTAATATTGATTCGTCTACAGTTGTTAGAGGGAAAATTGATTCTGATCTTCAGGAATTTAAATTTAGATTCAGGTCTAAAAAAATTACGGCAGCTAAAAACACTTTTGATAATATTCGTGTAAACGTTGATAATAAAAATCCACTTTACAATGCTTATGTTGAGTTAGATAGTATCAAAACGCCTTATTATAAGATTCGAGATTTCAATCTAATTAATGTTACTTCTAAAGATACGCTTTTTGTTCGTTCTGAATTTAAAGGAGGAAATCAAGGCGAGGATTATTTCAATTTAGATTTATATCATACAATTGATAAGAATAAAAATAATATTGTCGGAATCAAGAAATCGGAAATGAAATTTAAAGACTATATATGGTATTTAAATGAAGAAGCCGGGCCCGATAATCAGATTGTTTTTGATCAGTTTTTCAAGAATTTTACATTTGATAATATTGTTTTATCTCACGAAAATCAGAAAATTGATTTGAATGGAGTGATGAAAGGAAGCGATTATAAAGATCTCGAACTCAATTTTGAAGATGTTGATATCAATAAAATTACACCTTTAAATTCCAAATTTGTATTTGATGGTAATTTAAACGGAAGAGTCAATTATAAGCAGAATAAAAATGTTTATCAGCCAACGGCATCTATTAAAATTGATCATCTTGTATTGAATAAAACAGAATTAGGTACGCTTAATTTTGATATTTCTGGAGACGAAACTTTTAGAAAGTTTACTGTTAATTCTTCTATACAAAATGGTTTTACAGAATCTTTTAGAGCCAACGGAACTTTTGCTATAGAAAATAAAGAAACAATCATGGATATGAGTCTGAAATTGGAAGGATTCAATCTAGCAACTTTAGGAACGATTGGCGGCGATGTGCTATCTAATATTCGAGGTTCGGTTTCTGGAAATGCATCGGTAGTTGGAAATTTGAAAAAACCAGAAATCAATGGACGTTTGTATGTTGAAAAGGCAGGTATGACAATTCCGTATCTCAACACAGATTATGAATTAAGCGATCGAACTGTAATTGATTTGACGAATGAAAAGTTTTTATTTAGAAATAATCAGTTAACAGACACGAAATACGGAACAAAAGGTTTGCTTAATGGAAGTATTGAGCATAAGAATTTTGGCGATTGGAAACTGGATTTGAATATAACTTCTAAACGCTTATTGGCTTTAGATACTAAAGATAGCGATGACGCGGCTTATTTCGGAACGGCATTCATAAACGGATCGGCTAGTATTAGAGGTCCTGTTGAAGGTTTGTTTATAAAAGTAGACGCTAAATCTGAAAAAGGCACGGAGGTTAAGATACCTATTAATAATGTGCAAAGTGTTGGAGAAAGCAGTTGGATTCATTTTATCACGCCACAGGAAAAATATAATCTAGCGAATGGAATTGAAGAAAAAACAAAAAACTATAACGGACTTGAACTAGAATTTGATTTTGATATTACGCCAGATGCCGAAGTAGAAGTTATTCTGGATCGAAATTCTGGACATGGAATGAAAGGAAAAGGATACGGATCGCTTTTGTTTAAAATCAATACTTTAGGTAAATTTAATATGTGGGGAGATTTCCAGGCATACGAAGGAACTTATAACTTTAAATATGGTGGACTTATTGATAAAAAGTTTGCTGTTAAAAAAGGAGGTTCGATTATTTGGGAAGGAAACCCAATGCGTGCGCAGTTAAATCTAGAAGCAGTTTATAAAACTCAAGCTAATCCAGCCGTGCTTTTGGATAATACTTCCTCATTCAATAAAAAAGTTCCTGTAGAAGTTGTTATCGGATTAAGAGGAGATTTGGCAAGTCCAGAACCTAACTTTGATATTCAGTTTCCATCGGTAAGTAATGTCTTGAAATCTGAAATTCAATATAAATTAGACGATAAAGATATTCGTCAGACGCAAGCTTTGTATTTATTGTCAACAGGTTCGTTTATGAGTACAGACGGATTTAGTCAAGGCGATTTTTCTGGTACATTAACAGAAACGGCATCGAGCTTATTAGGAGGAATTATAAAATCGGATAATGATAAGGTAAATATTGATTTAAATTATATTGCTGCCGACAGAAGAACAGGGCAGGAAGTAGATGGTCAGTTTGTAGCTAATATTTCTTCTCAGGTAAATGAGCGAATTACGATTAATGGAAAGGTTGGAGTTCCGGTTGGAGGGGTTAATGAATCTGCAATTGTTGGAGATATAGAAATTTTGTATCGTGTAAACGAAGACGGAACAATGAATCTTCGATTGTTTAATAAAGAAAATGATATTAATTATATTGGACAAGGAATTGGGTATACGCAAGGTGTCGGTGTTTCTTATGAAGTGGATTTTGATACTTTTAGCGAGCTTGTAAATAAGCTGTTCAAAAAACAAAAAATCGAACGTGCTTCTAAAACCTCTGATGATCTTCAGGATTCTTATTTAAATCCAGATTATGTGAATTTTACAAGTAAGAAAGAATCGGAGAAAAATAAAAAGAAAGCCGAGAAAGAGCAGGAGAAAAAGAAAAAAGAAGAGGAAAAGAAGAAAAAAGAAGAACCAGCAAATAATCAAGGTTTAATTCCTGATAATGATTATTAACAATTTGTTAAAAAAAGATATTTATAAAACCATTATTCTCATAATGGTTTTTTTTGTGCTAAATTTAGGCCCGCTTTCAGAATTTTTCATGTGAGAGAAAAATTCTAATTTTATAACACTTCATTTGGGTATTGTTAATTTTTGACGATTTAATAAAAAAATAGCAATTTTTTATTTTTAATGAAATTTTTTCATAGAAAAAACTTATTAACGAAAACGTTTGAATTTAACAGATTTTATTAATTTATGATAATCGTAACCCGAAAAGTGCTTAATGTTTGCTAATTTTACACTTTAATACTTAAATAATGCCAAAAACAATAAAAAAAGTAGGTGTTCTTACCTCAGGAGGAGATTCACCTGGAATGAATGCTGCAATTCGAGCGGTTGTTCGTACTTGTGCATATCATAATATAGAATGCATCGGAATTTATAGAGGGTATCAAGGAATGATTGAAGGCGACTTCAAAGAAATGGGACCTCGTAGTGTAAATAATATTGTAAACAAAGGCGGAACGATCTTAAAATCGGCTCGTTCAGTTGAGTTTAGAACTCCAGAAGGTAGAAAAAAAGCGCACGAAAATCTTGTAAAGGCAGGTATTGATGCTCTTGTTGTAATTGGTGGAGACGGTAGTTTTACAGGAGGTTTAATTTTTAATTCAGAATACGATTTTCCAGTAATGGGAATTCCAGGAACTATCGATAATGATATTTATGGTACAAGTTTTACTCTAGGGTACGACACGGCTTTAAATACTGTTGTTGATTGTATCGATAAAATTAGAGATACGGCAAGTTCGCATAATCGTCTATTTTTTGTAGAGGTTATGGGTAGAGATGCAGGTCATATTGCTCTTAATGCTGGTATTGGTGCTGGAGCAGAAGAGATTCTTATTCCTGAAGAAGATTTAGGATTAGATCGTCTTTTAGATTCGCTTCAAAAAAGTAAAGCTTCAGGAAAATCATCAAGTATTGTGGTAATTGCTGAAGGAGATAAAATTGGTAAAAACGTATTCGAACTAAAAGATTATGTTGAGGCAAATCTTCCAGAATACGATGTAAGAGTTTCTGTTTTAGGACACATGCAACGTGGTGGTTCTCCATCTTGTTTTGACCGTGTTTTAGCAAGCCGTTTAGGAATGAAAGCTGTGGAATCTTTATTAGAAGGAAAATCTAACTATATGGTTGGTTTAAAAGAAGATAAAGTAGTTTTAACTCCATTAGAGCAAGCTATTAAAGGAAAATCAGAAATTGATAGAGAATTATTAAGAGTGTCTGACATTATGTCGACATAATCAAACATAAAAGTTTAAAAAGAAGAGAAGTTTATTGTGAGGAAATTAGACTTTGAAAATAGTGTAATAAAAACAAAAGCAAAAATTTAGTAAAATGTCAAAAGTAAAATTAGGAATAAACGGATTTGGACGTATCGGAAGAATCGTTTTTAGAGAATCTTTCAATAGAGATAATGTAGAAGTTGTTGCAATCAACGATTTATTAGATGTTGATCACTTAGCTTATTTATTAAAATATGATTCAGTTCACGGTCGTTTCGACGGAACTGTAGAAGTAAAAGAAGGAAAACTTTACGTAAACGGAAGAAATATCCGTATTACTGCAGAAAGAAATCCAGCTGATTTAAAATGGAACGAAGTTGATGTAGATGTTGTTGCTGAGTGTACTGGTATCTTCACAACTATTGAAACTGCAAGCGAGCACTTAAAAGGTGGAGCTAAAAAAGTTATTATTTCTGCTCCTTCTGCTGATGCTCCAATGTTTGTAATGGGAGTAAACCATGAAACTGCAAAAGCTTCTGATTTAGTTGTTTCTAACGCTTCTTGTACTACAAACTGTTTAGCTCCTTTAGCTAAAGTTATCAATGATAACTTCGGAATTGTTGAAGGTTTAATGACTACTGTTCACGCAACTACTTCAACTCAAATGACAGCTGACGGACCTTCTAGAAAAGACTGGAGAGGTGGACGTGCTGCTGCAATCAACATCATTCCTTCTTCAACTGGTGCTGCAAAAGCGGTTGGAAAAGTAATTCCAGACTTAAATGGAAAATTAACAGGTATGGCTTTCCGTGTTCCTACAGCTGACGTTTCTACGGTAGATTTAACTGTAAAATTGGCTAAAGAAACTTCTTACGAAGAGATTATGGCTGTATTGAAAAAATCTTCTGAAAACGAATTAAAAGGTATCTTAGGATATACTGAAGATGCTGTTGTTTCTCAAGATTTCATCTCTGACAAAAGAACATCTATCGTTGATGCTACTGCTGGAATTGGTTTGAATTCAACTTTCTTCAAATTAGTTTCTTGGTATGACAATGAGTACGGATACTCAAGCAAATTGATCGATTTATCTGTACATATTGCAGGTTTAAAATAATAATATATATTTTTGCAAAATCCCGTTACTACAATAACGGGATTTTCTTATTTTGTTACCTCTATAATTAATGTAAAAATTACACTTTTAAATTAAAAATAGAAAAGCCTAATTCCAAAAACTAAACAAATGAAATTAATAGTTGACAGTGGATCTACTAAAGCCGATTGGATTGCGATAGATGATAATGGAAAAGTATTATTCACAACACAAACTTTAGGATTAAATCCTGAAATTCTTGATGGTCCAGAAATTATCGAAAGATTAAATGACCGTTTTGATATCTTACAAAACAAAAAAAATGCTACTCATTTATTCTTCTATGGTGCAGGATGTGGTACTGATAGAATGAAAACAGCATTATCTCAAATTTTCCAAGAGTATTTTACTAACGCTATTGTAGATGTTCAGGAAGATACTTACGCGGCAGTTTATGCAACAACTCCAAAAGGAGAAGAGGCAATTGTTTCTATCTTAGGAACAGGTTCTAACTGCAGTTATTTTGATGGAAAAGTATTGCATCAAAAAGTACAGTCATTAGGTTACATTGTTATGGATGATTGTAGCGGAAATGTTTTTGGAAAAGAATTAATTAGAAAATACTACTTTAATAAAATGCCTAAAGAATTGGCTGTTGAACTTGAAAAAGAGTACGACGTTGATCCTGATTTTATTAAAAACAAATTATATAAAGAACCCAATCCAAATGCTTATTTAGCAACTTATGCTAAGTTCTTAATTAAACATAAGGATACAGAATTTTGTAGAAAAATTATCTTTAAAGGAATGAAGTCTTTCGTTAAGAATTACATTAAACAATTCGATAACTGCAAAGAAGTTCCTGTACATTTTGTTGGTTCTATTGCATTTTATTTGAAAGATGAATTACAAGAAACTTTCAATAAATATGAACTTCAATTAGGAAACGTTTTAAGAAGACCTATTGATGGATTAATTGCATACCATGTCGCTAATCAATAGTTCTGATTTTATGGAAATTGCCATTATTGCTCATGATGGGAAAAAAGCTGATTTAATTGATTTTTTAATTAAAAATGAGGCAGTTTTACACAATGAAAAAATAAGATTAATTGGTACTGGTACAACTGGAGGAAAAGCAGAAGCAGCGGGTTTTAAAACTCAAAGAATGCTTTCTGGGCCTTTAGGAGGCGATGCGCAGATTGCAGGAAGAGTAGCAGAAGGAATTACAAAAATGGTTTTCTTTTTTAAAGACCCTTTGTCAAGTCATCCGCACGAGGCAGATATTAATATGCTGATTCGTGTTTGTGATGTGCATAATGTGCCGCTGGCAACAAACGAAGCAACGGCACAATTATTATTAGATGCTATTGCACAGCAATTATAGATATTTCTACATTAACATTTTTTGGCAAACATGCCACCTGAACCGTTTCACGTGCTGGAGCGGTTTTTTCGTTAAAATACGAACCGTAAACTGTATTTATTGCTCCAAAGTTATTCATATCCATAATGAAAATTGTAGACTTCACTACGTTTTCAAAAGTCATTCCTGCAGCTTCTAGAATTGCAGCAATGTTTTGCATAACTTGGTTGGTTTCGTCGTTAATATTGTCTGTAATCAATTCTCCTGATTCTGGATTAATTGCAATTTGTCCAGAAGCATAAAGCGTGTTTCCAGATAAAACAGCTTGGTTGTAAGGTCCGATTGGAGCCGGAGCTTTCTCGGTAAAGATTATTTTTTTCATAATGAAATATTTTGATTCGAAAGTTTATCGATTAGAAACGCTTCGTTTGTTCCATTTAATGTCACTAAGCATACCAGATTTAATTCCGATAAAGAAGTTCCAGTTAGAATTTGTTCCTAGAGGCTGCCAGTTGAATGCCATTCTCCAGCTTAACAAATCTCTTTCAAAACGGAATTGAGTAAAAGTAACTCCTTTTTGTACAAAATCATAACCAGTAGAAATTCCACCTTTCCATTTTGGTGTAATGTCTGTGTTAACCGAAATCATAAGAGAGTTATTAGAGATTCTATTCTCTCGATTTATATTAGAGTATGTTAAAGAGTAGGCAAGCGTCATGTCAAAAGGGATTTTTGAGTTAAAAAACTCAGTAATCACATCTTCTTTTTCAGGTTCATTGGCAAATTGGCTATTTCGAGTGTCATTTAAATCGGTGTTTGTACCAAATAAATCATCACTTCGTCCACCATTCCGCTGACTTTGGGTGTTCTTGTCTTTTTCGCCGGTTCCTTTACTAGAAAACGAATAGTTTACCGTTACGTTTGCGCTAGTCATTCTAAATAAACTTCCGCCGTTATCAATGTTGAATTTGTTTAACTTGTTACCTCCATTATCAATCGCGTAAGGATCTAATGTTGCGCCAAAGTTCATATTCATTTTATTGTCAAAAAACTGTGTTCCACCACTTACTAATACAGGCTGCCATCCAAAAGTTGTTTTTCCGTCTGCATTGAAATTATAACTTGTACTGAAGTTTAAGTTGTTTAACAGCATTATTTTTTTTGGTTCAGTTTTAGTACTGTCTTTGTCTCTTACTTTTGCTTCAAAAGTATTACTCAAAGAAAAACCAACAACGTTAGAATTGTCTTTGCCAGGCTGTCCAAAAAGGCCATTTTCAAATCTTGTATATTCAGAAGTGATTCTTCCGCTTGCATCTACAGCATAAGTATCATAATAACGCTCAAAACTTGGTGTGTAAGCATAAGTTACACTTGGACGCATAACGTGTCTTATAGACTGAATTTTTTTGTCTTCGCCAAAATTAAAAGTTCCGTAAATGGTTGTTCCTAAGTTTGTGCTAAAATTATAAGTTCTAAAAGAGTCAAAACCATTTACAGGTGTAGGTTCTGCTTGTCCAGTTGAAGCATCATAGCTTTTTTTGATTGTTTTGTTTACCCAAGTTTCCTGATAAGTTGTAGAAGCACTTGCACTAAAATATTTAAAAACTTTGAAGTTCGTGCTAAGAGGAATGGTATGTTGCATTCCCATCTGGGCATCTTTAAACATCTGCGGCTTGAAAAACAAAGAATCTTTTGTTTTAAATTCATTTTTTCCGCTTACGTTATATTGCAAGTTGATGTTTTTGATTATCCCTTTCTTTACGCCGTCTTTTCCAGCAAAAGGATAAATACGGTCTATACTTCCTTGCAATGTAGGAAGTGTCATAATGATATCTTCTGTTTGCGTATTTTGCTGATGCGTTGCAGATAACGAAATACGAGATCCTGGAATTGTATTAAAAGTTTTATTGTATGAAATAGAAGAACTCAAAGTGTTGTTTAAGTTCGAACCAATATTGGCTTGGTTAATAGATTGTTTAAAGTATTTACTGCTACCCATATTTACCGATGCAGAGAAGGTTGAATTTGGGTTTGATTTTGTGTCTTTAGAATGCGACCACTGAATGTTATAAATGTTTTGTTTTGAATAATCAGGATATCCACGTTCGCTGTTTATTAGATTTTCAAAACGGATATTTACATTTCCTCGATATTTGTATCTTGTTGCATATGAAGATTCAAATCGCATGGCGTAACTTCCGTTGGTGTAATAATCTCCAAGTACGGTTAAATCGTAATGATCACTTAAAGCAAAATAATATCCACCATTTTGAAGAGAAAAACCTCTGGTGTTAGAATCATTATAACTAGGAATAATGATACCAGAAACACTTTTTTCCTGACTCATCGGAAAATATGCAAAAGGTAATGCTAAAGGTGTTGGTACGTCGGCAATTACCATGTTGGTTAAACCGGTAATTACTTTTTTTCCAGGAATAAATTTTACTTTACTGGTTTGGAAATAATATTCTGGATGATCGACATCTGTTGAAGTTGTAAAACGCGCTCCTTTTAAGAAATAAACAGAATCGTTTTCTTTTTTAGTGACAGCAGCTTTAATTTTAAATTCTCCTTGTTCGGTTCTAGAATTATAAATTAATGCTTTTTTTGTTTTGAAATTAAATCGAATTGAGTCGGGTTGAACTTCGCTTGAGCCCTGTTTGAAATTAGGATATTGGACTAAAACCCCAGCAGAATCTTTTATTCTTCCTGCATAAACTTCGTCCTTTTCATAATTAAGAATAATGATGCCCGATTTTAATTCTACATCTTTATAGTATAATTCGGCTTCGTTATATAAAGTGATAAGTTTGTTTTTCTGATCAATTTTTGCATAATCTTTAGCTCTGTATTTAACTTTTCCATCCAAAAAAGTCTTTTTAGGTCTAACAGTGTCCAGCTTGATAGTGTCAGTTATCTTACTGGCTTCTTTATCTGTTTGTTTTACAGCAGGTAAAGGCTTTTTTTTGTTTTTTATTTCTTGCGAATATAAATTACCACAACCTATAGTTAGGAAAAATGATATTAAAACGATATTAAATAAGTTTGTATGCAAAGGTTTAAATGCTATTTTTGTAAAATTATGGCTTGTTTTTTGACATGTCAAACTTACATATAATTTTTTGGCAAAAATAATCAATTCTGAAAATTATAACAGCTGCATTTTATTAAAATTAACTTTTAGATTTATGAATAGAATTAACAAATTTAAGGTAATATTTACTTTATTTCTAACAATCCTGTCTTTTTATGCTCATAGTCAGTCCAATGTGTTTAAGGTAACTTTGGATGCCGGACATGGTGATCATGACTTTGGAGCTGTTTATAGCGGCAGAATTGAAAAAAATATTGCTTTAGCGATTGTTCTAAAAGTGGGAAAGATTTTAGAACTAAATCCGAATGTTAATGTAATTTATACCCGTAAAACAGACGTTTTTATCGATTTGGTCGAAAGAGCCAACATCGCAAATAGAGCCAATTCAAATATTTTTGTTTCTATTCACTGTAATGCTAATAAAAATACAGCTGCCGATGGAACAGAAACTTATGTAATGGGTTTGAGTAAAGTGGCCTCAAATCTTGAAGCGGCGAAAAAAGAGAACTCTGTAATTACATTAGAGAAAGATTATAAACGTAAATACGAAGGTTACGACCCAAATTCTCCAGAATCGATGATCGGTATGACTTTGATGCAGGAAGAATATTTAGATAATAGTATTTCTTTGGCTACTAAAATCGAAGATAATTTTGAAAAATTAGGCAAAAAACTTCGTCAAGGCGGTGTAAAACAAGCGCCTTTCATGGTACTGCATAAAGCATATATGCCTAGAGTTTTGGTTGAAACTGGATTTGTGTCTAATCCAACAGAAGGTAATATTCTAAATTCAGAAGAAGGTCAGGATGATATTGCAAAAGCAATCGCAGAGGCAATCTTAAGTTATAAAAGAGAATATTTTGGATCAGGAACCGAGTCAGACGATAGTCGGCCCATAAAGGATACTTCAAAACCTGTAAAGCCTAAAACAACTGCTCCTGTTGCAGCGGTTAAAAATGCGCCTAAAGGAACCTTTTTTAAAGTACAGCTTATTGCAAGTATTAAGAAAACGCCTTTAGAGCCAAAAAACTTTAAAGGGCTGAAAAATGTGACTATGTTATTTGAAAACAATATATATAAGTATTTCTACGAAGAAACTTCAAGTTACGAAACAGCGCAAAAATATCTGCAAGAAGCTAAAAGTAAAGGGTATGGCGCGGCATTTTTAGTAGCGACTAAAGATGGAGAAAAAATCAGTATTCAGGACGCGATTAAATAATAAGCCTAAGTTCGAATATTTATATTAATTTTGTACAAACACTTAGAATTTTGAAACTAACAAGAGAAATTAAAACGGCTATTTTAGTCATCGCATCGATTTTATTATTTATTTGGGGTTATAGTTTTTTAAAAGGCAGAGATCTTTTTACAAATTATAAAACTTTATATGCTCAATATGATAATGTTGAAGATTTGTCAGCTTCAGCGCCCGTTACATTAAACGGATTAGCAATTGGTAAAGTAAGTAAAATCACTATAGACGAAGTTACTGGTAAACTATTAGTTGAACTTCAATTAAAAACAGATTTTCCAATTTCGAAAACAAGTACAGCATCTTTGTATTCTCCAAGTTTAATTGGCGGAAAACAAATTAAGATTGTACCGAATATGGCAGATAAAGAATTGGCAGAAGATGGCCAGACTTTAACTTCTGCGGTTGAACTTGGACTGACTGAATCTTTAGGAGGAAAAATTGAACCAATTCAGCAAAAACTAGACAAAATGCTTGTAAACATTGATGTTCTAGTTACAGGATTGAACAATACATTAGACAAAACCACTCAAGAAAATTTGAAGAAAACAATTGCTGAGTTAAGCCAGACAATGGCGCAGTTTCATAAAGCTTCAGGTAGTTTAAATAATATTTTAGACACTAATAAAGGACAGATTAACGGAATGGTTTCTAACTTTAATAAAGTATCAAACAATTTCAACAAAATTTCTGATTCTTTAAACAAAGCTGATTTAGGAAAAACAGTTCGTAATCTTAATCAAGCTTTGGCAAAAGTTGATGGTTTAATGAATAATTTAAATTCTGGAAAAGGTACGGCAGGAAAATTATTAAACGACGATGCATTATACAACAACTTAGCTAAAACTTCAAAAGAGCTTGAATTGTTATTGCAAGATGTACGTTTGTACCCAACACGTTATGTAAACGTTTCTCTTTTTGGAAAGAAAAACAAACCTTATGTAGCTCCCACAGAAGAAACAAATTCAACTGATAAAAAATAATTGTAAATGAGTTATTTAGATAACATTTTATTCGCAATACTTCTTGTAGTAGGTTTCGGTTTTTTTGCAGCGAGCGTAAAAAAAATCATCCGAAACATTAATTTAGGAGTAGATGTAGATCGAAAAGATAATCCTAAAGCTCGATGGAAAAACATGGCTTTGATTGCTCTTGGGCAATCAAAAATGGTGAGACGCCCTGTTGCTGGAATACTGCATATTTTTGTTTATGTAGGATTCATAATTATTAATATTGAATTACTTGAAATCATTATTGATGGTCTTTTTGGAACTCATAGAATTTTTGCACCTTATTTAGGTGTAGTTTATGATGTTCTAATTGCTTCATTTGAAATATTAGCAATACTGGTAATTTTTGCTGTAACTGTTTTTTGGATTAGAAGAAACTTCATCAGATTGAAACGTTTTATTCATTCTGACTTAACTGGATTTCCAAAAAGCGATGCGAATTACATTTTGTATTTCGAAACCGTTTTGATGATTTTGTTTTTATTAATGAATGCTTCTGATTATCATTTGCAAAATGTTCCAGGTGGCGTTTTTCATAAAGCAGGAAGTTTTCCAATAAGTCAATTTATTGCGCCTATTTTTAACGGAATGTCAAATGAATTGGTTGTGCTTTTATTTGAAGTATTTTGGTGGTTGCATATTGCTGGAATTTTAGTTTTTATGAACTATTTATATTTCTCAAAACACTTGCATATTCTTTTAGCTTTCCCAAATACGTATTTTGCTAATTTGAAGCCAGAAGGACAGTTTGATAATTTAGCTTCTGTTACAAATGAAGTGAAATTGATGATGGATCCAAATGCAGATCCGTTTGCAGCAGCTCCGCCAGCTGATGAAAATGCAGCTCCATCTAAATTTGGAGCAAGTGATGTTCAGGATTTAAATTGGGTTCAGTTATTAAATGCTTACACTTGTACAGAATGTGGTCGTTGTACTTCTGCTTGTCCAGCTAATCAAACAGGTAAAAAATTGTCTCCACGTAAAATTATGATGGACACAAGAGATCGTTTGACGGAAGTTGGAAAAAATATTGACGCCAATAAAGGTGTTTTTGTTCCAGATAATAAATCACTTTTAAACGATTATATTACTCCAGAAGAATTATGGGCTTGTACCTCTTGTAATGCTTGTGTTGAGGAATGTCCTGTAAATATTAGTCCGTTATCTATTATTATGGATATGCGTCGTTATTTGGTTATGGAGCAAAGTGCTGCGCCAATGTCATTAAACGCGATGATGACTAATATTGAAAATAATGGTGCGCCTTGGCAATACAGCCAACAAGACCGTTTGAATTGGAAAAACGAAAATTAAATTTATTGTTTAAACGGTTATTGTTTAACCGTGTTAATCGATTTTAAAATAATATTTCGGTTTTTATAGAATTGTAATTTTGCTTTTAGCGATTAAACAATTCAACGATTAACCGATTAAACAAAGTGAGAGAGATGTCAGAAAGTTTAGTGGTGCCAACAATGGCAGAAATGCTTGCCGAAGGAAAACAGCCAGAAGTTTTGTTTTGGGTAGGTTGCGCAGGAAGTTTTGATGATAGAGCAAAAAAAATTACTAAAGCGTTTGTGCGAATTTTGAATCGTACGAATGTTTCTTTTGCGGTTTTAGGTACAGAAGAAAGTTGTACTGGAGATCCTGCGAAAAGAGCTGGAAATGAGTTTTTGTTTCAGATGCAAGCGATGATGAACATTGAAGTTTTGAACGCTTATGAAGCAAAGAAAATTGTTACGGCTTGTCCGCATTGTTTTAATACTCTAAAAAATGAATATCCTGAGTTAGGAGGCAATTACGAAGTTATACATCATACAGAATTTCTAAAATCGTTAATTGATGATGGAAGATTGACTGTTGAAGGTGGACAATTTAAAGGAAAAAAAATTACTTTCCATGATCCTTGTTATTTAGGAAGAGCAAATAAAGTTTATGAAGCTCCGAGGGATTTAATTGAGAAGTTAGACGTTGAATTAGTCGAAATGAAACGTTCTAAAGCTAATGGTTTATGTTGTGGAGCTGGCGGAGCACAAATGTTTAAAGATGCTGAACCTGGAAACAAAGAAGTAAACGTTCTTCGTACAGAAGATGCTCTAGAGGTTAAACCAGATATTATTGCCGCAGGTTGTCCCTTCTGTAATACGATGTTAACAGATGGAATTAAACACGCACATAAAGAAGGTGAAGTAAAAGTAATGGACGTTGCTGAGTTAATAGCAAACGCGCAAGATTTGTAAAAAAAGTTGCTAAGGTTCTAAGTTTTTGAACTTGAAACTTAACACTTTTCAAAAAATCTAAAATCTAAAATCAACAATCTAAAATTTAAAAATGTATATACCTTTTGAAAATTTACCAGGTGAATCTAGAGTTTGGATTTACCAATCAAACAGAAAGTTTTCTGAGGAAGAGTTTTCTGAAATTGAAACTGATTTAAAAGCTTTTGTAGAACAATGGGCTGCGCACGGCACAAGTCTAGAAGCTTCTTTTTTATTGAAATACAATAGATTTATAATATTGGCTGTAAATCAAGATGTACAGGCAGCAACTGGCTGTTCGATTGATAGTTCAGTTGAATTTATTCAAAGTTTGGAGAAAAAGTACAATGTTGATTTGTTAGACAAAATGAACGTTACTTTTAAACTTGGAGAACATATTGCACACAAACCATTAATAGATTTTAAGAAAATGGTTAAAGACAAATCGGTTTCTGAGAATACAATCGTTTTCAATAATTTGGTTAACAATATCGAAGAATTTAATGAATCTTGGGAAGTTCCTGCAGCCGATAGTTGGCACAGCAGATTTTTCTAAGATGAAATTTATAAAATATTTGAAAGGCATGAAATTTAGATTTTATGCCTTTTTTTGTTTTTAATTATTTCAAGTTTCATCCTAGTTTGTCATTCCGAGGAACGAGGAGTCTTCGTAAGTAGCTCTTCAAAGATTGGATGTACACAGGTTGTGGAGTTTCTTGTGGAGATTCATCGTTCCTCGGAATGACAAACTTTTTGGTGATAGGACTTTGACAAAGTTTTTCGTTAAGGTATGACTTATGAAACAAAACGTTCTAATCTAGCCCCGATGGGAGTGATATCCTTTTGTGCCGGTGTTCGGCATAAAAGATATAACGGACAGCGGGACGAGTGGTTCTTTTTATTTGATATTGTCTGCTTCTAAAAATATTTATTAACTAGAATTAATCTAATTTTGTCAAAAATCTAACAATTTAAAAGCTCATTTACACGTGATTTTTGAGTATTTTCGTAGAATTAAATTTAATCCATGAAAATAGCAATTGTTTGTTATCCTACTTTTGGAGGTAGTGGTGTGGTAGCCACTGAGTTAGGTCTCGAATTAGCCAGAAGAGGACACGAAATACATTTTATTACATACAGTCAGCCTGTAAGGTTGGCGCTTTTAAATCCGAATGTTCATTATCACGAAGTAAATGTTCCGGAATATCCATTGTTTCATTATCAGCCTTATGAATTAGCGTTGTCGAGCAAATTGGTCGATATGGTTAAATTGTATAAAATCGAGCTTCTACATGTGCATTATGCTATTCCACATGCTTATGCGGGTTATATGGCAAAACAAATGCTTAAAAATGAAGGAATTAATCTTCCGATGATTACAACGCTTCACGGTACTGATATTACACTTGTTGGAAATCACCCGTTTTATAAACCTGCAGTTACTTTTAGCATCAATAAGTCAGATTATGTGACTTCGGTTTCGCAGAGTTTGAAAGATGATACTTTGAAATTATTCAAAATCAAGAATAAAATTAAAGTAATTCCGAACTTTATTGAATTGGATAAAGTTAAAAAAGATCCTTTGGCACCATGTCACAGATATGTGATGGCAAATGAAAATGAGCGTATTATAACGCATATTAGTAATTTTAGAAAGGTAAAACGTATTCCAGATATTATTAAGATTTTCTATAATGTACAGAAAGAAATTCCTGCTAAGTTAATGATGGTTGGAGACGGACCTGAAAAAGAAAAAGCAGAAATCTTATGCCAAGAATTAGGGATTTTAGATAAAGTGATTTTCTTTGGAAATAGCCACGAAATTGATAAGATTTTATGCATGACAGATTTGTTTTTGCTTCCTTCTGAAACGGAAAGTTTTGGTTTGGCAGCTCTAGAGGCAATGGCTTGCGGTGTTCCAGTAATTTCAAGTAATTCTGGTGGTTTGCCTGAGGTTAATTTTGACGGTTTTTCAGGTTATTTAAGCAATGTTGGAAATGTTGAAGAAATGGCTGAAAATGCATTGAAAATTTTAAGAGACGATACTGTTTTAAGTCAGTTTAAGGCAAATGCTTTAGAAGTGGCTAGAAAGTTTGATATCAGAAACATTCTTCCTAAATACGAAGCATTGTATCAGAAAGCGATTGATGATTATAAATATGAAAAGCATTAATTTAAAGAGCAATAAATGAAAAAAGTAATTTCTGTTTTAGCGGTTTTTGTAATGATTTCTTGCGGTGTTAAGAAAGTTGAAAATTCAAACGCGTTGTACGAAGTTTTGACAAAGCAATCTGATGGTGGTGGAAATATCAAGTTTTTTGAGATTCTAACAGAACCAAACGAAATTAAAATGCTCGAAAATGATCCTCTTCTGGCTGATAAAATGAAGAGTCCAAACGTTCACGATTATAATTATGTAATCTTGAATATGGGCGAAAAAAACACTAGCGGTTATTCTATTGATGTTGAAAAAGTGGAAGAAACGGATAAAAACATTATTATTACTGTAAAAGAAAATAATCCGCCTAAAGATGCAATGACAATGCAGGTAATCTCTTATCCTTATACTGTAGTGAAAATTCATTCTAAGAAAGAAATTATAATTAAATAGAAATTTTGATGTTCTCAAAAAAAAGAAATCCTGTCATTTCACAATGACAGGATTTTCTTCTTACAATTTTTTTTATTTTTATTTAGAATCTGAATTTAACTCCTAATCCGACGTCAAATCCAAAGTTATCATCATCATAATATCCTGAACCAATCTCTGGTCTAGCGTCTAATGATAATGTTAATGGTACTTCTTTAAATCTGTATTCGATACCAATATCACCTGCTGCAAAAACGTAAGTTCCGCTATCTTTAAATCTGTTATCGTTGTAGTGATAGTTGTAATCCCAAGCGGCTAAACCTCCACCAACACCAGCGTACCAGTTGAATCCTCCGTCAATGTTCCAAACCCATTGGTAAAGTGCAACCCCTTTAATAGCGTCAACATCTCTACTATTTCTCCAGCCTAAATCAAATTCAAGTCTGTTTTTTTGGTTTAATCCTAATTGGTAAGATACCTCTCCTCCAAATCCGTTGTTGTCTCCCAAACGTAATCCTAAAGCGTGTTTTGAAATTTCTTGTGATTGAGCCGTGAATGCTAATCCAAAAAGCATAATGGCAGATAAAATTATCTTTTTCATAAAATGGTTAAATTATTTTTTTCAAATGTATTATTACAGTCAGAAAGAGAACGTATAAAATTTTTGAAAATTGTTATATAATTTACATTTTTTGAAATTTCGCAATCTAAATGTTAAAATCTACTTTAATATTATGGAAGAAATCAGCTGGGAAGTTAGAATGTCTTCCATTTCAAAAAGGTTTTCTTCTTCTACAAAATTACTGGCTTTATAAGAGAATAATTTCCAGCGTTTCTTATGATATTCTAAAGCTGTAAGATTTTCTACCCAGTCACCAGAATTCAAATATAATGTAGATCCGTATTTGTTTTCTTTGGTCATGATTTTTGGTTCGTGAATGTGACCGCAGATTACATAATCATATTTTTTTTCGATTGCTAGATCGGTTGCAGTAGTTTCAAAATCAGAAATAAATTTTACAGCTTTCTTAACGCTTGCTTTAATTCTTTTAGAGAAAGAGTAAGGTTCTCGGCCTAGTTTTGCCAAACACCAGTTTACAAATCGGTTCATCAAAATCAGATAATCGTAACCTAATCCGCCTAATTTTGCAATCCATTTTGAATGCTGTACAGAAGCATCAAAGACGTCTCCGTGAAAAATCCAAGCTTTTTTATCGTCTAATTCTAAAACTAATTTATCGACCAAAGCAAAATTTCCCATATTCATATCACTGAATTTTCGAAGTATTTCATCGTGGTTTCCAGTAATATAATACACTTTTGTTCCTTTAGAAGCCATTCCGATAATGCGTTGGATTACTCGTAAATGCGCTTTCGGGAAGTACGATTTACGAAATTGCCAAGCATCAATTATATCGCCGTTTAAGACTAAAATTTTGGGTTTAATGCTTGAAAGATAGTTGTTTAGTTCTTTAGCGTGACTTCCGTAAGTTCCTAAATGGACATCAGAAAGAATGACCAATTCGACATTTCTCTTTTTCAATTTTTCTTGATTTGAAGTTTTACAAATTAAAGAAAGTCTGTTTAGATTTGTTTTATCAAAAGGTTATGAAAATGCGGATAATTTTACCAAATTGTGATTTTTATTCCAGTTAATGTTTAGTTAATAATACCAGTTTTAAATTTTTTAATTTAATTCATAAAACTTACATTTGCTCAAAACAAATTACAATGGCAGGAAATAGCTTCGGCAAACTATATAAAGTAACAACATTTGGAGAATCTCACGGTGAGGCTTTAGGCGGAATTATCGATGGATGTCCTCCAGGAATTCAACTAGATTTTGAAGCAATTGAAGTAGATATGGCTCGCAGAAAGCCTGGACAATCGGCAATTGTTACGCAAAGAAAAGAACCAGATGCAGTTCAGTTTTTATCTGGAATTTTTGAAGGAAAAACTACTGGAACTCCGATTGGTTTTATTATTCCAAATACCAATCAAAAGTCAGACGATTATTCACATATAAAAGATAATTACAGACCAAGCCACGCTGATTATGTATACGATCAGAAATATGGTTTTCGCGATTATCGCGGTGGCGGAAGAAGTTCTGCAAGAGAAACGGCAAGTAGAGTAGTGGCAGGTGCAATTGCAAAACAAATGCTTCCTGAAATTAAAATTAATGCTTACGTTTCTTCTGTTGGTCCAATTCATTTAGATACTCCTTATCATGAATTGGATTTTTCTAAAATAGAAAGCAATCCTGTTCGTTGTCCAGATGAAAAATCGGCTGCAATTATGGAAGAATATATTCGTGATATTCGTAAACAAGGAGATACCGTTGGAGGTGTTGTAACTTGCGTTATCCAAAATGTTCCAGTTGGTTTAGGAGAACCTGTTTTTGATAAACTTCATGCAGAATTAGGGAAAGCAATGCTTTCTATTAATGCTGTAAAAGGTTTTGAATACGGAAGCGGTTTCTCTGGTTCTGAAATGAAAGGAAGCGAACACAACGATTTATATAACAATGACGGAACTACAAAAACAAATCTTTCTGGCGGAATTCAAGGTGGAATCAGTAACGGAATGGATATTTATTTTAGAGTAGCTTTCAAGCCTGTCGCAACTATTATGCAGACTCAGGACTCATTAGATAATAAAGGAAACATTACACCAATGACAGGAAAAGGACGTCATGATCCGTGTGTAGTGCCTCGCGCAGTGCCTATTGTAGAAGCAATGGCAGCAATTGTTTTGGCTGATTTTTATTTAATCAACAAAACATATTAATAAAAGGTAAGACAGTGAGGGTCTTATTATTTTAATAATTAAAAAACAAATTAATGCAAGAAGTTACAGAAACTAAAAAACAATCATTTCTTTCGGGATTAACAGGGCAGATTATAATTGCGATGGTTCTTGGAGCCATATTAGGAATTATACTGCACAACAGCATTTCGCCCGAAGCAGCACAAGCATTTAGCAGTAAAATAAAAATGCTGGCAACCATCTTTATTCGTTTGGTGCAAATGATTATTTCTCCGTTGGTTTTTACGACTTTGGTAGTGGGAATTGCGAAATTAGGTGATATTAAAACTGTTGGAAGAATTGGAGGAAAAGCTATTGGATGGTTTTTTACAGCTTCGTTTATTTCTCTTTTAATTGGATTGTTTTATGTAAATATTTTACAGCCGGGCGTTGGTCTAAAACTAGATCACGTAGATATGGCAGCAGCTTCTGAAGTTACTGGTAAAACTCAAAACTTGTCTTTTGATAATTTCGTTGAACACATCGTTCCGAAAAGTATCGTCGAAGCGATGGCAACCAATGAAATTTTGCAAATTGTAGTTTTTTCAATTTTCTTCGGATTGGCAGCCGCGTCTTTAGGCGAGAAGGTAAAACCAATTATTGGTGCTTTTGATAAGTTATCTCACATCGTTTTAAAGATGGTAAACTATGTAATGAAATTTGCGCCAATTGGAGTTTTTGGTGCTATTGCAGGTGTGTTTGCTATTCGAGATGCAGAAGAATTGGTAATAACTTACTTTAAGTTTTTCGGTTCTTTTTTAATTGGAATAAGTACTTTATGGGTTATTTTAATTGCAGTCGGATATATTTTCCTTAAAGGAAGAATGACGGAATTATTAAGACGTATTACAGGTCCTTTGGCTATTGCTTTTGGAACAACTAGTAGTGAAGCTGTATTTCCGAAATTAACAGAGGAATTAGAAGGTTTTGGCGTAAAAGATAAAATCGTTTCGTTTATGCTGCCTCTTGGTTATTCGTTTAACCTTGACGGAAGTATGATGTATATGACTTTTGCAAGTATCTTTATTGCACAGTTCTACAACGTGCATTTGGATTTAGGTACTCAAATGGCAATGCTTTTGGTTTTAATGCTTACAAGTAAAGGTATTGCAGGTGTGCCAAGAGCAAGTTTGGTAGTTGTAGCTGCGACTTGCGGAATGTTTGATATTCCTATAGAAGGTATTGCATTAATTTTACCAATTGACCACTTCTGCGATATGTTCAGAAGCGCAACTAATGTTTTAGGAAACGCTTTAGCAACCTCTGTTGTAGGACAGTGGGAAGATGGAAAAGAATAAGTAAAAGTAGCGCTGAGATTACAATTTTAATCTTAGTTGTCTAAATAACAATTGAAAAGCTGTATTTTTATTTGAAATACAGCTTTTTTTTATTTTAAAGTGTATATTTGATTAAATTAGCCCGATTGATGCCCCAAATACGGATTTATTTTTTTCTGCTTTTTTGCCTGAATTTTGGCATAGATTCGGCTATGGCTCAATCTGACTGCGGTAGAAATGCTAAAACGGAAAAACTGGTTAAACAGGCGCTCGCATCTTTCAGAGAATCTAACTTCGAAAAATCATTAATACTTTCTAGAACTGCCTTAAATGCGGCAACAGTGCAAAAAGATAATTGTCTTATTGCGAGATCTTACAACATAATTGCAGCAAATTATAATGCTGTTTCAGAGTTTAATAAATCTATCTTTTTTTATAAAAAAAGCTTAGGTTACGCAAATAAAACTACTAACGATTCTCTAAAAGCCAATATTTACAATAATTTAGGAAATATGCATTGCTTTGATCGAGGAGAATTTGATCAAGGAATTCGATACTATAAGAAAGCAATTGCCTATTGTTTAAAGACAAATAATTTAAAAGATGTGTTTTTTACAAATGTTAATATAGCTTGGGCATACTTCGATATTAAAAATTATGACGAAGGATATCTTTTCTTGAAATATGTAAATAATAACATGAAATATGGAGATAAATCTACCGATGTTGTTGTTAATATGCTCAATGGCATTTATCTAAGCCATAAAAAACAGAATGATGAAGCAAACGCCTATTTTTTAAAAGCAATTGAAGCTGGAAATAAATGCGAAGAAAAAACAGATTTGTCAAATGCTTATTTAGAATATGCGACGTTTTTAAATAAAATAGATAGGCATAAAGAGGCTTATGAAGCTTTGGTTAATTATAATAAAATTACTGAAGAAATTTACAATGAAGGCAAATTGAGTAAAGCTTCAAATGCTGGAATTAGTTTAGAATTAGATGAATATAAAAGAGAAATCGATAAAATAGAAAATGAAAAAGTAGAACAATCTCAAAGTCTTAAAAAATCGAGAATTATTGTAATTCTATTTATTCTGATTTCATTAATACTTCTCTTTTTAATTATCACTTTAATAAAGAATATTCGATATAAGAAAAAGCATAATTTAGAGCTTTTAAAAGCAAAAGAAATTGCAGAAGAAGCTTCCTTATTAAAAACGCAATTTATTTCCACTATAAGTCACGAATTGCGTACGCCGCTTTATGGTGTTGTTGGCATAACCAATATGCTTTTAGAAGAGCATAAAGAAATCTCAAAAAGCCAGCATTTAAGTTCCCTAAAATTCTCTGCCAGATATTTACTTTCTCTAGTAAATGATATTCTTCAAATTAATAAGATTGAAGAAAACAAAATTGTCCTCGAGAGTTTGACATTTAATATTCTAGACGAAATTACCGTTATTAAGAACTCATTATCTTTTCTTTCGCAGAAAAATAACAATAAAATTTCCATCGATGTTGATCCTGAAATTCCAGAATATTTAATTGGAGATAAACTTCGATTAGCGCAAATTTTGATGAACTTAGTAAGTAATGCATTAAAATTTACTAAAGATGGAGAAGTAGAAGTAAAAGTGGATTTAGTAAATGTTGAAGGCAAACTAAATTACTTGAATTTCATGATTAAAGACAATGGTATCGGTATCGCAGCGGTAGATCAAAGTAAGATCTTTGAAAAATTTGTTCAAGTAGGACGTAAAGATGAAGATTATCAAGGAACTGGACTTGGACTTAGTATCGTTAAGAGATTATTAGGGCTTTTTGGAAGCACAATTACTCTGGATAGCGATCTCGGAAAAGGAACTTCATTTTCGTTTGTTATTGCATTTGAACACGATTTAGACAAAACAAAAAGTATAATTAATGAAATTGAAGTCGATTTAACTTCAAACGAAATCTATAAAATTTTGGTTGTAGAAGATAATTTAATCAATCAATTGGTGACCAAAAAGATTATCGAAAAAAACAATTACGCGTGTAAAGTTGTTGATGATGGTTTTGCGGCGTTAAAGATTTTAGAAGATGAAGTTTTTGATTTGATTTTGATGGATATTAATATGCCTTTAATGAACGGATTTGAAACCACAAAGCGAATTCGACTATTAGGTGTTGATACTCCAATTGTTGCCTTAACGGCTTTTGATAAAGATGAAATTACAGACGAAGCCATTTCGTCTGGTATGAATGATATTATAATTAAACCTTTTGAACCGGTTAAATTATTTAAGATAATTAATTTCCTTATAAACGAAAAAAACGCTGTTTAATACCAGCGTTTTTTGTTTTTCTTAGAAGAATTCGATTTTCTCGATTTGTGAGCTCCACCGCTTCTATTAGAAGAATTTTTAGGTTTTTCTCCAGCTTCTGGACTCCCAGAATGCCATGGATACGGATGATCTGAAATGATTTTTACATCGACTTTTATTAATTTCTTAATATCTTTCCAGTATGGCTCTTCATCTTTTCCACAGAAGGAAATTGCAATTCCGCCATTTCCTGCACGTCCCGTACGACCAATACGGTGAACATAAGTTTCTGGAATATTCGGTAAATCAAAATTGATTACATACGGAAGTTGTTCAATGTCAATTCCTCTCGCTGCAATATCAGTTGCAACCAAAACGCCAACTTCTTTATTTTTAAAAGCATCTAGAACACGTTGTCTAGCATTTTGAGATTTATCTCCGTGAATGGCTTCTGCTGGAATATCTTTTTTGCGAAGTGCTTTTACAACATTATCAGCGCCGTGTTTTGTTCTCGAGAAAACAAGTACGTTTGATAAATTTTCTTCTTGAATCAACTTATACAACAAGTTTCTTTTTTCTGTTTTATCAACAAAATAAACGCGTTGTTCTACGTTTTCTGCTGTTGATGAAACTGGAGAAACTTCTACTTTTTCTGGATCTTTAAGGAACATTTCTGCCAATTCGCGAATTGCAATAGGCATTGTTGCAGAAAAAAGTAACGTTTGTCTATTTTTTGGAGTCAGTTTTACGATTTTTTTGACATCGTTTATAAAACCCATATCCAACATTTGATCGGCTTCGTCTAAAACCAAAGTATGCAAGTGATCAAAATCCAGAAATCCTTGTTTATGTAAATCAAGTAATCTTCCTGGAGTTGCCACTAAAATATCTACTCCTTTTTTTAAGGTTTCAACTTGCGGATTTTGAGAAACACCGCCAAAAATGGTTAATTGTGTTAAGTTGGTGTATTTTCCGTAAGTGTCAAAGCTTTCTCCAATTTGCACGGCAAGTTCGCGAGTTGGTGTAACTATAAGCGCACGAATTTGTTTTGCTTTTTTTGATGAACCTACAATTCGGTGTAATTGGTGTATAATTGGAATAGCAAATGCCGCTGTTTTTCCTGTTCCTGTCTGCGCGCAGCCAATTAAATCCCTTCCTGATAAAACAATCGGAATGGATTGTTCCTGAATTGGAGTAGGATTTAAATAGCCTTCTTCAAATACGGCTTTTTGTATACTTTTTGAAAGTGATAAATCTTCGAATAACATATCTTTTTTGTTAAGTATTTTAGTTTGATGTACTAAAATGCTGTGCAAAGATAGGTTTATTCAGCCAATCGTTTGTTTGAATTGGCGATTATTTGGCAAACGTGTTTAGTTTAAGGATTGAAATTGATGCTCAAAATCAATCCTGTTCTAAGTTTGCTTTTATAAAATCGGTTACTAAATAACCAATTAATTTTCCAATTAAATTATTGTTTGGAGCATTGTCTAAATCTGGTGCGCCTTCGCAAATATGAATATAAGCTGCGTTTTTATGTTCTGCAAAAAAGGAAACAAATTGTCTCAGTTCTTCTACAGAAAAACCGCTAATTGTCATTGCGCTGCTGGCGATATTTGGAATAGCGTCTAAATCAATTTCAATTCCGAAAGCGTCATTTTTTATAAAATCCAAAGCTGTAATCATTTCACGATTAAAGTCTTTTTCTTTTCTAATGTTAACGCTGTCGTATGTATTATAGCGAACGCGATCTTCTAGTTTTTTGATAATATCTAAAACGCTTTTAGAAGTATAATTTTCATGAAGTCCGAAAATGAAGTATTTTTTTAAGAAACCTTCTTCATAAGCATAAGAAAATCCATTTCCGCTATGACGGCCTTCTAAAATTCTAAAATCAGAATGAGCATCAAAATTAATAGCGTTTATTGGTTTTCCTTTCGCTAAAGCGGCACCTTTGATATTTCCGTATGCATTATTATGTCCTCCACCAATAATAATTGGTGTTTTTCCTGCCTTAATAATGGTAAATATAATATGAGATACTTCTTTGTCTATTTTTTCAACAAGTTGACTTAATTTAGAACGATCGTCAATGTCGTTAAAATCTAAGTTTTCAACTTCGCGCATTTCATCAGCAACATCAATATGTCCTAAAATTATAATGTTACTTCCTTTAGAAAAACGATTATGCTGAATATTTGCAATGCTTTTTATGGCAGATTGCCAAGCTGAAGCAGCTCCAGGTCTTCCGTAGTTGGCACGCACGCCAATATCTTCAGGAATTCCTAAAAGCACATATTTAGCTTCACTTTGTTTTAGAAAATCAACTTTGTCAGCTCCAGGCGGAATGACAATCATTTTTTCTCCGAACTTTATTTCACCACTTCGATGATTTGTGACTTTTGCTAAATCATTTATAGTGAAAGGGATTAATTTCTCCATGAAAAAAATTTATTTTCCAAAAATAATATAATTGTACTAACTTACGTTATTACCTTATATTAATTCTTAAATTTGTTATTAAAGAAAATTTTTTAAATATGGAAAACCCAAAGAACAACAATTCAAGTCTAAAAGCGATAATCGCAGTTTTAGCAGTCCTACTGATTGGTAGCTTAGTGTATATTTTTAAATTATCTTCTGATTCAGAAGTAGTTAAAACAGAACTTACAACATCAATGACAGAAAAAGAATCTGTTATGAAAGATTTACAGGAATTAAAAGCAACTTATGATGCTGCAATTGCTGAAAACACTTCAATGTCTGATGAGTTGATCCAAGAGAGGGATAAAGTAGTTGCTTTAATGGATGATTTAAATAAATCAAAAGGAGATGTTTCTAAATACAAATCTCAAGTTCAGGCTATGCAAAGTAAAATGAAAACTTTGGTTGCTGAAAACGATGAGTTGAAAAAACAAAATGGTGTTTTAACAACTCAGAGAGATAGTACAATCGTAGTTTTAGGAGAATCTAAAAAGTTTAATGAAGTTTTAGTTGGTCAAAACGAAGAACTTTCTAAAACTGTAGAAAGAGGTTCTAAATTATCTGTGTTAAATACAAAAACTGCAGCTTACAAATTGAGAAGCTCAGGAAAACAAATTGAAACAGATAAAGCAAGTCGTGCTGATATCTTAAAAGTTAGTTTTACAATTGCTGAAAACCAAATTGCAAAATCTGGTGACAAAACTTATTATGTACAAGTAATTGATGCTAAAAACAACGTTTTAGGAGAAAAGAAAACAGAAAGTTTTGGAGATAACTCTTTAACTTACAGTTTTAAAACTACTGTTAAGTACGAAAACAAAAGCGTAAATGTTAGTGAAGACCTTCCTGGAAAAGATTTCGCAAAAGGAACTTACTTCATCAATGTTTTTGATAATGATGAGTTAGTTTCTAAAACTAGCTTCAGTTTAAGATAATTTAGCCTAAAGGGATAAAATACCACTTTGATATTAAAGGTCTGTGCATTTTCACAGACCTTTTTTTATGGATTAATCTGAATGATTTTTTTAAACAATACGCAACAATACGTTTCCCGTGGTTGAAACCACGGGCTATATTTGAGTTTAAATGATTTTAATTTTGTGGAAAATAATAAAAGTTTATTCCAGAATTTTACCTTCAAGAAAAACAGATTCGATTAAATTACTTCCAAATGCGTAAGGAATTTGATAATAAGAAGAAATTGGTTTTGTTACAATTAAATTGGCTTTTTTGCCTTTTGTAATACTTCCATGCGTTTCTGAAAGTCCCATTGCATAAGCGCCATTTATTGTTGCGGCATTTATAGCTTCTTCTGGCGTCATTTTCATTTTTATACAAGCCGTTGCCACAACAAAATTCATATTTCCAGATGGAGTAGAACCAGGATTAAAATCTGTGGCTAATGCTAAAGGTAGGCCAGCTTTAATCATTTCGCGCGCGGGCGTGTACGGAATGCTTAAAAAATAAGAACAAGAAGGTAAAGCAACAGGCATCGTTTCTGAGTCTTTTAAAGCATCAATATCTTCTGGATTCATAACTTCTAAATGATCGACAGAAAGCGCTTTATATTTAACTCCAGCCTGAATTCCACCAATAGAATTAAATTGATTTACGTGAATTTTCGGTTTTAAGCCAAATTCAATTCCTGCCTGCATAATTTTTTCGGTCTCTTCTACAGAAAAATAACCGCTTTCGCAGAAAACATCTATATAATCTGCTAGTTTGCTTTTGGCAATTTCTGGAATCATTTTAGAAATGATTTCATCTATATAGCCTGCTTTATTTTCTTTATAATGAGTAGGGAAGGCATGTGCGCCTAAAAATGTGGCTTTGATTGAAATAGGATAATTTTCTGCCAGTTTTTTAATTACACGAAGCATTTTTAATTCGCCTTCAATTGTTAATCCGTAACCGGATTTTATTTCAACTGCTCCAGTTCCTAAACGCATTACTTCTTCAAGTCGAAGTTTTGATTGCTCGTAAATTTCTTCTTCTGAAGTTTCATTTAATTTTTTAGCAGAATTTAAAATTCCGCCGCCGCGATTTGCAATTTCTTCATATGTTAATCCATTAATTCTGTCAACAAATTCCTGTTCGCGATTTCCTGCATAAACAATATGCGTGTGACTGTCGCACCAAGAAGGGAGAATTACTTTTCCTGTGGCATCAATAACTTTATCAGCATTAATTTTTGGAAGATTATCCATCGAACCAAAATCGGCAATAAGATCGTCTTCTAAAACTAAAAAAGCATTTTTAATTGTTGGAAGTACCGCCATTTCTGAACCCGAAACCTTAGCAATTGAAGTTTCGCGAACTTGAAGTAATTCTTTAATGTTTGTAATTAATGTTTTCATTATTGATATTGTTATAAAACACAAATTTCACAAATTATCACGAACTAATTCGTGAAATCTGTGAAATTTGTAAAATTGTTTTTGTTTAAAGTTTATTCAGAAACTGTTATTTCGAACATTTTATCCCAGTATTTACCCGTTACAAAAATTGTTTTTGTTTGCGGATTGTAAGCGATTCCGTTTAAAACGTCTGGGTTATTAAATTTTAGCTGTTTGCGTAATTCTGCCATATTCAAAATTCCTTCAACAGCTCCTGAAGTTGGATTTATAATTGCAATTGCATCTTTTTGAAAAACATTTGCGAAGAATTTTCCATTAATAAGTTCTAACTCATTAAGAGCTTTAATTTTTGATGTTCCAGAATATACATTGATATAATCAATATGTTTTTGATTAGCAGGATCTACTTTCCAGATTTTCTCAGTTCCGTCAGATTGATAGATGTATTTGCCATCATTTGTCATTCCCCAACCTTCAATTTCTTTATCGTACGTGAAAGTTTTTTCAAGTTTCAAAGTTTTAGCATCATAGATAAAACCTGTTTTTTCTTGCCAAGACAATTGAAATAATTTTCCGTTAATAAAAGTAATTCCTTCTCCAAAGTAGGCTGAGTCCAAATCTACTTGTCTGATTACTTTTCCAGTTTTATAATCAATTTCTCTGATGTAAGAATCGCCTTTTTGTCCTGTACTTTCGTATAAAGAACCATCATGAAATTCTAATCCTTCAGTAAAAGATTTAGTATCGTGTGGAAATGTATTTAAAATTTTGAATTTTAAGGCTTTTGGTTCAACATCCGAAACAACTTCAATTCTTTTAGTGGCATCAGAAGAATCTCCACCAAAATAAACAGTAGCTTTTAAGTATTGGTAACCTAATTTTTGATCTATTAATTCAAATCTAAATTCTTTAGCGCCTTTTGTGCTTCCAACTTTTTGGTCGTTTATAAAGTAAGCAACACTGTCAATTTCTTTCGATTTTGGGTTTAAAATTCCAATTGTAAGCGCTTCTTTTTGGGTAAAATGAGCAGGAAAAGCACTATCATCAATATTAAATAAAGAATTTTCAGCTTTATTTTTATCTCCACATCCAATTAATGTGATTCCTAATAAAATGAGAGTTAGGAAGTTATAATTTTTCATAGTTTAAAATTTGAATAAGCCAATATACGACGATATTTTTATAGCAACAAAGGTCTTGCAAAAATATAAAAAGGTTGTATATTTGCACCGGCAAGTCCTACACGACCAGCTCCTGCAGACTCCCCCAGGATGGGAACATAGCAAGGGTACGTGGTTGAGCGGTGCGATGTAGGTCGCTTGCCATTTTTTTATTTTTAGAAATAGTTAATTTGTGATCTTCCTTCTGGAAGATTTTTTTATTTTTACCCTTGAGGGAAGTTGTAAAGTTAAATGTTAGAGATAAAAAGTTTTGTCTCTGCATAAAACTCATAACTGAAAACCCATAACCCATAACTTATAACTATAAAGAATGAGTAAAGTCGTTTTAATTACCGGAGGATCATCAGGAATCGGAAAATCTATTGGTGAATTTTTACATCAAAAAGGGTTTGTTGTTTATGGAACAAGCCGTAATCCTGAGAACGTTTTAAATTCTGTTTTTCCTTTGGTTGCTTTAGATGTTCGAAATGTAGAATCTATTCAGAATGCCGTTTCTAAAATTATTGAAACTTCTGGAAGATTGGATATTGTTATAAATAACGCTGGAGTTGGAATTACTGGGCCTTTAGAAGAAATTCCGACACAAGAAATTAGAAATAATTTTGAAACAAACTTCTTTGGTCCGATTGAAGTGATGAAAACTGTTTTGCCGCAAATGCGTAAACAAAACTCAGGTTTAATTATTAATATTACTTCTATTGCTGGTTACATGGGACTTCCTTATAGAAGTGTTTATTCGGCATCAAAAGGAGCTTTAGAATTGATTACAGAAGCTTTGAGAATGGAAGTGAAATCTTTCGGTATTGAAATTACAAATGTTGCGCCAGGAGATTTTGCAACCAATATTGCAGCAGGACGTTATCATGCGCCAGTTATTAAAGATTCTGCTTACGAAAAGGTTTATGGAGATGTTTTAGCGACAATGAACAATCATGTTGACGCAGGAAGTAATCCGAATGAAATGGCAAAAGCGGTTTATAAAATCATTCAAACGAAAAAACCAAATGTGCATTATAAAGTTGGCGCTTTTATGCAGAAGTTTTCGATTGTATTGAAACGTGCGCTTCCAGATAAAATGTATGAGAAAATGCTGATGAACCATTATAAATTATAAAATTATGGAAAAATTTAATGAATTTTTGCCAACTGTTTTTGGTGTTTTAGTTTTACTTGTTATTTGGTTTGTGATTCGCAGGATTTTAGGATCAGTAAGCGATAAGATAAATAATTCTGAAAGTTATAAAGAAGATACTTTGAGAGTTCTGGAAGAAATTAGGGATGAATTGAAAGAACTAAACAAAAATAAATAATTTGCTGTTTGTAAATATTTTGTGAATTTTAATATAATTCGCAAATTGATTTAGTTTTTGAAATTGTTATTGGTATTGATTTCGTAATTTTGCACCGGCGTTTGCGTGAGGGATAGAAGCAAACTACCGAAGTAGTGCGTATAGCCCGACCAGATTTGGAAAAGGCGCTCGTAAGCGGTTTGATGGGTGTGCCTTTTGCAAATATGGTCACGCCCAAAGTAAATCAACACAATTTAAATAATATAAATTATGAAATTTTTTATTGACACAGCTAATTTAGCTCAAATTAAAGAAGCACAAGCTTTAGGTGTTTTGGATGGTGTAACAACTAACCCATCTTTGATGGCAAAAGAAGGAATCACTGGAAAAAACAACATTTTGAAGCATTATGTTGACATCTGTAATCTTGTTGAAGGTGATGTTAGTGCTGAAGTTAATGCATTGGATTTTGACGGAATGGTTAAAGAAGGTGAGGAGTTAGCTGAATTACATGATCAGATTGTTGTAAAACTTCCTATGACTAAGGAAGGTGTTATGGCTGCAAAATATTTTTCTGATAAAGGAATTAAAACTAACGTAACTCTTGTTTTCTCTGTTGGTCAAGCACTTTTGGCTGCTAAAGCTGGAGCTACTTACGTTTCTCCATTTGTTGGACGTTTAGACGATGTTTCTACAGATGGATTGAATTTGATTCAAGAAATTAGAGAAGTTTACGATAACTACGGTTACGAAACTCAAATTTTAGCTGCTTCTGTGCGTCACACGATGCATATTGTGAACTGTGCTAAAATTGGTGCTGATGTGATGACTGGACCACTTTCTGCAATTTACGGATTGTTGAAACATCCTTTGACTGATATCGGTTTAGCTCAATTCGTAGCTGATTTCGAAAAAGGAAATAAGTAATAATTAGATACTTATAAAATAAAAATCGTCTTTTTTCTAACGAGAAAAGACGATTTTTTTTTACTTTTATATGAATCTTAAATAGCTGATTATGAAAGCACTATTTGTTTTATTGTCTTTTTTGATTGTAAATTCTTCTATAAACGCTCAGGCGAAAGTGATAACTTCGGTAAATGATGCTGGTGATGTTGCAACTTACGAATTGGATTGCTCGGTCAAATTTCAAACGCTGGCAAAAGGTCTTCGTTATAACATAACGCGACATGAATTTAAAGGTCCTGAAATGAAAAACAGTTATAGATTGCTTTTGGTAATGGATGGTTTTTATTCGAAAACTTTGAATAGTGAAATGAAGATTTCTGCCGTTTTAAGCGATGGAACAATTATAGAGGCAAAAAAAACGATAGAAGATGATGGCTTTTTTGACGGTGCATGCACGCTAAAAATTGCAAACCCAGAAGCTCTTCTAAAAGCTGATATTGATAAAGTAATTGTGCATGCTGATAAAGATGTAGTTTACCCGTTAACGGCGCAAAATAAGGCTGTTTTTAAGAAGAATTTGAGCAATATTATTAATGCTAAGTAAAGGTTCTGAGGGCTGAGTTTCTAAGTCGCTAAGGTTTTATATAAAAAAAAATCCAAATTCCTTTTTTAAATCGGAATTTGGATTTTTTTATATTGATATTTTTTAAATTTTTAGTGTCCTCCGCCTTCGCTTTCTACGTGGCTGATTCCTTGTTTCTTAAGGATTTTAGGGCAATAGAATCCGTAGAATCCTAAATAAGCAAAACCAAGAAGTGGTACGATGTAAGAGAAATGCGTCCATGTAATTCCGAAGATTCCACCTGGGTGAGAAATATCAAAATCGCAGATACTTCCTTGAACCAATGGAATAACTCCACCTCCAAGAATCATCATAATTAAGAAAGAAGATGCTTTTCCTGTGTTTTTTCCTAAACCAGCAATCGCCAAATCGAAGATAGAAGGCCACATAATAGATAAGAATAAACCTCCAGAGATGAAGAAGAATTTAGCAATTTCTGGATTTGGCCAAACTAAACCTAAAACCATCATTAATAATCCTGAAGCTCCGAAAAGCATTAAAGTTTTTCCAGCATTTTTACCTCCAACGAAACTCACTGCAATGAATAATAAAATCCAAAGTGGGTAAATATAGAATGAAGAAACATCGTGTGCAGCAAAAATATTAGCACCGATAATTACTCCAAATGCAGCAGCTGGTACGATAAATTTTAAAGCTGTATTTACTAAGTTTGAAGTGTTAAATACATTTACACCACCATTCCAACGTCCAATCATCAAACTTCCCCAATAAAGGGCGATAAATGGAGCGATTGCATCTTCTAGTACATTACCAAATTCGCTAGTGTGTAATAAAGCTGGTAAATTACTAATTATAGTTACTTCTGTTCCTACATAAATGAAAATCCCTAACATACCAAGGTATAATTGTGGGTAATCCATGATGTTGAATTTACTGTGTTTGTCCTTAATAACAGCTTCTTCTTCTTTTTCAGGATCTTCAATTTTAGAAAAATTCATAAAGACCGCTACGACGATAAAAGCAATGCCAAGAATGATAAAAGGTAATTTAATATCTTCTAATGAAAGGGCTGTTTTTTTGTTGTCACCCATTCCGAATAAAGCGATACCTAATAAGATTGCACCAATTGTTGTTCCGAAAGAGTTGATACCTCCAGCAAGTGTTAAACGGTGCGCCCCAGTGTTCGGACTTCCCATTTTAATTGCTAATGGATTTGCTACAATTTGCTGAATAGAGAAACCTAAACCAACAGTAAACAAAGCGGTTAAAAAGAAAGGGAAACTTTCCATAGTTGCAGCTGGAATGAATAAAAAAGATCCAACAGCAGAAAGAAGTAAACCAGCTGAAAGTGTTCTTTTGTAGCCGAACTTTTGGAGTACGTCAAGCTTTAAAGAAACTAAAAAGAAGATTATCGATCCTACAAAGTACGCAGCATAAAATGCCCACGCTACTAATTGTGATTGTACTTGCGATAAAGTAAATACTTTTTTGAATACTGGAATCAGGATGTCGTTGGCAGAACCAACAAAACCCCAAAAGAAAAAGACGATTATCAACGAGATAAATTGCCCCCATTTGGTTTGCACATTTTCTGAACTCATAATAATAAGGTTAATTTTTTATTTATTGTTTTTTGAAGACCGTAAATATATTTGTTAGGATTATCAAAAAAAAATAAAAAGGTATAAATAATGTTAAATTTATACCAACGACCATATTATTTCAACAAAGTGTTAATTTTAACCTACTTAGAAAATGTAATTCGTAATTATATTTATTCTAATATTTTATTTTTGACCTCTTTACTGTAGTTTCGACCAATTGGAATGTTGTAAGATTGTATCTGAACGCGATTTCCTTCTATTGATTTTACCTTATTTAATGCAATTACATAGGATTTATGTATTCTCAGGAACTTATCTGCAGGCAATTCTTCTGATAAAGATGTAAGAGATTTATGGGTAATATAGGTCTTGTCTGGCGTAACTACTTTGATATATTCTTTCATTCCTTCAACAAACAGAATTTCTTCAATATTAATTTTCATCATCTTTTTGTCTACTTTAATGAAAATATGTGAATCGCCTTTTGCGGTTTCAACTTTAATATTGTTTTTAAGATTATATTCGGTTGTGATTTTATTGATGCATTTTATAAATCTAGGAAGCGGAATCGGTTTTACTAAATAATCTAAAACATCAAGATCATAACTTTCTGCGGCAAATTCTCTAAAGGCAGTTGTTATAATTACTTTAGTTTTAGTTTCAATCAGACTGATAAGTTCAAAACCGGTCATCATCGGCATGTTGATATCTAAAAAGACAGCATCGACAGAAGTACTGTTGATAAAATCTAGCGCCTCTAAAGAATTGTTGAATGTTGCTATTACTTCAAAGTCTGTAAAATTGGTAAAATAATTTTCCAGAACCTTGATTGCTAATGGCTCATCATCAATTAACACGCATTTAATCTTCATTCTGAGTAGGTATTTGTAATCTTGTTATGTAGAAATTTAGTTTGGTTTTTTGCTTAAGGCTGAAATTATTTCGATAAATGAGCTTTAATCTCTTTTTTGTATTGACTAAGCCAATTCCTCTTTTTGAATTATCATTTTGTGAAATTACAAAATTATTTAAGATTTCAAAGTCAAGCATTTTATTGTCTAATACTTTGCAGTTAATTTTAATCTTCAAATTTTTATTGTTCACGCCTCCATGTTTAAAGGCATTTTCTACCAAAGAAATAAAAATAAGCGGTGGCACAACAACATCTTCAATGTTTGATTCAAGATTTATAGTTACTTCGACATTTGCAAAACGCAGTTTTTCGATTTCAATATAATTCTGAATATAATCGATTTCTTTTAGCAAAGGCACAAACTTGGTTCCTTTTACATCATACAATACATATTCCATTAAGTTTGAAAGTTTGATAATTACATCAGGAACTTTCTTAGAAGATTCGAGTGATAAAGCGTATAAATTATTTAAAGTATTGAAAAAGAAATGTGGCTGAATCTGGTTTTCGAGATATTTTAGTTTGATCTTAAACTGATTTTCTCTTAAAGATCTGTTTCTTTCGCGTTCGCGAAGCCAAGTTAATGTCAAGTAAACCGAAGATGCCATTGCCAAAACGTACAATTCTCCGATACAAACGGCTACAATGTGATTAATTTCAAACGGATGATATTCTCGATTTGCTTCAGGCCAAATATTTTCACTAATTATATAATAGGTAAGCGCGGTTTTAGCCAAATAAATGGCAAATAAACTTAGAAGTAGTAAAAATGTATAAGTAATATATTTTTGTTTCAGTACATACTTCGGAACTAAGACAAATAAATTAAGATATACTAAAGGTATAACTAATGAAAATTCAATTACGTTAGATTTAAAAGCATAAGGATAATCATTAAAATAAGCACCCCATCTTAAAAAGTTTAAAGTAAAATAAACTCCCCAAAACCAGATATGATTTCGCAGTTTAATGTCGAATTTAACTTTCTTAATTTCTTTCAATTGGTTTTAAGATGTTTAGCGATTTTAGTTTTTCTTAACAAGTACTATTATTGTGCAACTTTAAACAATTAAAGGCAAAGTGCCAATTTTTTTGAATAAAATTTCGCTAAAAATGCATATTCATGATTAAATTTTGAAATAGAACGTTTTCGTAAAACGTATTATTGAATGTTTTATGTCGTTGGTTTAAATTTTATTGTCGTTGGTTTAATTTATTTTTTTTAACAATGTCTTAAGAATAATTTTACCTCATAACTAACAAAATAAAATAAACATGAAAAAAAATTTCTTAATCTTTATGATTGTTTTTACGGCGCAAATTATGTTTGCTCAGGTAAAAACTGTCAAAGGTTTGGTAACAGACCAGAAAGGTTTGCCTTTACCAGGCGTGACGGTTCTCATTAAAGGAACAAACAAGGCAAGTCAAAGTGATTATGATGGATTGTACACAATTCAAGCATCAAAAAATGATGTTTTGTTATTTTCGTACATTGGATTTAAATCTCAGTCGGTTACTGTAACCGATGGTACACAATTTAATGTTACTCTTTCGGAAGATGCACAAAATCTTAATGAAGTTGTTGTAACGGCACTTGGTATTAAGAGACAAAAGAAAGAGTTAGGTTATGCAGTTCAGGATGTTAAGGGAGACCAATTAAACAAGGTAATTACAACGAATGTTGCAACAGCACTTTCTGGTAAAGTTGCCGGTGTTGACGTATCTATTCCTGCTACAGGTGTTGGAGGAAGTACTCGTGTTATTATTAGAGGTATTTCTAGTATTGGTGAGAGCAATCAGCCTCTTTATATTGTTGATGGTGTGCCAATTGATAATTCAGGATTAAATAATGATCAAGCTGCTACAAGTAAATGGTTTGACGGTAGAGATAGTGGAGATGGAATTTCTAGTATCAACCCGAACAACATTGAAAGTTTAACGGTTCTTAAAGGAGCTGCTGCTGCTGCATTATATGGTTCTAGAGCGTTAAACGGTGTAATCTTGATTACGACTAAAAAAGGTAGTAAAGGAGCATTAAAAGTTGAGCTTAATAGTGGTGTAAGTTTTGACCGTGTAAATGCTAAATATTCTGATTATCAAACAGAATATGGTTCAGGATCTAATGGACTTTTGCCAGATCCAGCAAGACCTACAGAAATTTATAGCTATACAACAAGTGCATGGGGACCTAAATTTTCTGAAACTGTAGGACAGCAATCAATAATATTTGATGGTTCTATGAAACCTTATGCAAGAGTTAAAAACAATATTCAAGACTTTTTTAGAACTGGAGTTACAATGACAAATGGTGTCTCTTTATCTTCAGGAAGTGACAATGCATTTGTACGTTTTGGATACAATAACTTAAAAAATGATGACGTAATTCCTAATACTGGGTTAGAAAGAAATGATGCAAGTTTAAATGCGACATTAAAATCTGAAAAATTCACTTTAGATGCTAATGTAAACTACATGGTCGAAAACACTAATAATAGACCAGGGTTAGGAGATTCTCCAAATAACGTTGGATATGCTTTAAGTGGTTTGGCACCAAATATTGATCAGGCGTGGTTGAAAAATTCTCAAAATCCTGCAACTGGTGATATGTATCAATGGAACAATAATGTTTATTCATTGAATCCTTATTGGATTGTAGACCAAAATCATAATGCGACTAAGAAAAACCGTTTTATGGGTAATGTTACTGGAACATACCAATTAAAAAAATGGATGGGTTTAACTCTTAGAACTGGTTTAGATACTTATACTTTTGATTCTAAAGATTTTATGGAAGGTGGAAACACTTGGCCAGGAAGAGACAATGGATATTTAGGTATAGAAGGAATTAAAGTTTCTGAAATGAATACAGATTTCATTGCTACTTTCAGTGATATCAAATTAGCGCAAGATTTTACTTTCTCTGGAATTTTGGGTGCTGGTAGAAGAGATTTTAGAAGAGAACAAAACTCTAGATTTGCAACGAATATTATTGAGCCAGGAACTGAATATATTAGTAATTTCTCTAATCAAACAGAAAATGCTCCTGTTGAAACAAAAACAAGAACTAATTCTGTTTACGGTTCTGCAAAATTTGATTACAAAGGATATTTATATGCTGAATTTACTGGTAGAAATGACTGGTTTAGTGTAATTAATAAAGATGCTTTTTATCCAGCAGCTTCTATGGGGTTCATATTCTCTGATGCACTTGGACTTCAAAGCGATACGTTCTCTTATGGTAAATTAAGAGGTTCTTGGGCACAAGTTTCAAATGCTCCAGGCGCTTATAAAAATGCATTAAATTATACAACTTATTCTTCTTATAATGGAGGAAGTGTTGTAAACATTAAAAATACTTCTGCACCAAATCCAAATTTAACATACCAATCTAAAACTGGAGTTGAATTTGGTCTTGAAACGGCTTTCTTCAAAAACAGATTAAGAGCAGATATTACAGTTTATCGTGAAGATACTTCAGATCAAACGATAGATCTACCTTCATCTGCAACTTCTGGATATGAATTTATCTCTGTAAATGCTGGTAAGTTACGTAACGAAGGTATCGAGGTATTTTTATCTGGTACACCAATCAAAACGAAAGATTTTGAATGGGGAATTGATTTGAACTTCTCTAGAAATAAAAACTCAATCTTGTCTTTACACCCAGATATTGATACTTATACTATTTCTGAAGCTCGTTGGGCTGGTGCAGCAATTGTGGCACAAGTTGGAGGGCAATATGGAACAATTATGGGGAAAGATTTCTTAAGAACACCATCTGGAGAAAAAATTGTTGGAGCAAACGGTATGCCTCTATTTACAGATAACAAAGTTGCTTTAGGAAAAGGTCTTCCTGATTGGGCAGCAGGTTTAACAAACCGTTTTTCTTATAAAGGAATTACACTTCAATTCTTAATTGATATGAAATTTGGAATGGATGTGTATTCTATGACAAATGCACTTGCAGCTCAAAAAGGTCTTTTGGATATTACAACAGAAGGAAGAGATGCTTACAACGAAGCAAGAGCTCAAGCTGTTGCAAATGATCCAAACTTTAGCCAGTCAACATGGATTCCTACAGCTGGTTACGTAGTGCAAGGAGTTGTAAATACAGGTACTGCAGAAAATCCAAATTATGTGCAAAATACAAGACCAGTAAATCCTCAAGATTATTGGAGTACTGTTTTCAACAACACACCTGCACCGTTTGTTTATGATGCATCTTACGTAAAACTTAGAGAGCTAAGTTTAGGATATACAATTCCAGGAAGTGTTTTCGCTGGATCAAAAATTAGTTCAATTTATATCTCAGCATTTGCTAGAAATTTATTGACTTTTAATAAAGATTTACCAAACGTTGATCCTGAATCTATGTATACTTCAGGTAATGGACAAGGTTTTGAGTATGGTTCTTTACCATTTAGAAGATCGTATGGTTTTAATCTTAAAGTTGCATTCTAAAAAATAGAAATTATGAAATTTAAAAATATATTATTAGCGGTACTTGTAACTTTTGCTACGGTAAGCTGTACAGACAATTTTGACGAACTGGAAAAAGACCCAGTTGCGTTATCTGCAAATCCTGCAGGACAGCTTTCATTTACTCAATTGTGTATGTCTGGTGACGGATACTACCAATGGAGAGCCAATTTGATATATTCTGGAGGGTTTGTGCAACACTATGCAGGAGCGTGGAATGTAACAGAATTTGGAAGCAAGTTTAAGAAAAATGATGACTATGCAACAGCAATATGGAGAAATGGATATGCTAACGAATTAAAAAGTATCGTAGACGTTATTGAAAAAACTAGTGGAAAAGCAGACATGGTAAATATGAATGCTGTAGCTAAAATTATGAGAGTAATGATTGCACAGCGTATTACCGATTTATATGGTGATTGTCCTTATTCAGAAGCTGGTCAAGGTTTTTCTAAAGGAATTGTAACACCAAAATATGATAAACAAGAGGATATTTACAATCAATTCTTTGCTGAATTAGAAGAGGCTTTTGTACAATTAAATGCAAGTGGTGGTGCAGTAAAAGGAGACTTATTTTATAACGGAGATATTTCAAAATGGAAGAAACTTGCTAATACAATGCGTTTGCGTTTAGCAATGAGAATCTCAGAAGTGAAACCAGCTGAAGCCGAAAAACAAGCAAAAGCTGCGTTTCAAAATGGAGTTTTCGAAAGTAATCTTGACAACTGTATCATGAAACATTTAGATTATCCTTTTAATGATACTCCAGGAGCACTTGATTTTAGAGGAAATGGTCTTTCTTATGCACTTATTGGAAACGAAAATGGTGACCACTTTAGTACTTTAATGATTAATTTCTTGAAAAATAACGGAGATCCAAGATTAACAATGCTTGCAACTCCAAAAACTGGCGGAGCAGCTGGTGGAGCTCCTCTTCCTGGTGAAGATTTGTACATAGGAAATACTCCAGGACTTTTTCAATGGGAAATGCAAGGAGGTTCAAATGCAATATCTGGAATTCAGCCTTATTTGAAATTAAGAACTACTCCATTTTTACATGTTAGCTATTCAGAGTCACAATTATTATTGGCTGAAGCGGCATACAGAGGATGGGTAACTGGAACAGCAGCAGATTACTACAGAAAAGGTGTTGAAGCAGGTATTAAACAATTAGAAATTTATGGTGCTGCACCAGCAACTCCAGCGGCTATTAATACTTACCTGACTGCTAAGCCTTTGGTTGCAGGCTCTGAAAAACAACAAATTGCAACACAACTTTGGGTTACTTATTTATTTAACAGTATTGAAGCATATTCAAACTGGAGAAGAACAGGATTTCCACAATTGTTGCCAATTACAAATCCAGATTCTGAAACTAATGGTGTTACGCCAAAACGTTTATACTATCCAAATGATGAAATGCAGAAGAATGGTGCTAACTATACAGAAGCTTTATCTAGAATGGGAGGAACAAATGACTGGTTGAATAGAGTATGGTGGGATGTAAACTAAAAAACTAGAGTTATGCCTAATACGGTATTATTAAAATCAAAATTATGAGAAAAAATAAAGCCTTGTTAGGCATCCTCTTTTTTATAAGTTCACTTATTTCTGTTTATAGCTGTACATCTCAAAAAGATTCAGAAAACGATGATGTTAAGAAAAAAACAGCTCGAGTTGTAGGTTATTTATCTACGGATAATTTTAATAAAATGACTTCGATTGAGTTTTGTAAACTAACGCATTTGAATGTTGCGTTTGCAAACCCTGATAAAAATGGGAATATTGTTTTTTCAGGAGATATTGACGCACTAGTTAATTATGCAAAATCAGTTAATCCCAAAATTGTAATAAGCATTTCTTTAGCAGGTGGTGTCATTTCAGAAGAGCAGGCAGCAAATTGGTCATGGTTGATTGATAAACCCGAAAATAGACCAGTCTTGATTCAAAATATTATGAATTTTGTAGAACTTCATAAGCTGGATGGCGTTGATGTAGATTTAGAATGGGATGCTGTAACAGTTGGTTACAGTGGCTTTGTTCTGGAATTGAAAAAGAGCATGGTTGAACGTAAAAAGCTTTTAACTGCTGCACTTCCAAACAATTCTCGTTTTCAAAATATAAATGCAGCCGCTTTAGAAGCTTTCGATTTTATCAATATCATGGCTTATGATTCCACTGGTCCTTGGGCACCAAATAAACCAGGTCAGCATAGTTCTTTTGCTTTTGCTAAGGAAGGAATTGATTTTTGGAATAAACTTCAAAATGTTCCTAGCCAAAAACTGACTCTAGGTGTTCCTTTTTATGGTTATAACTTTACGAATCCAGAAGTTACAAGCGCTAAATATAGTGAAATTGTCGCAGCAGGAAAGCAATTTGCTGAACAGGATGAATTAGGTAAAATCTATTATAACGGAAGGCCAACCATTGCACAGAAAGTGGAATATGCTGCTCAAAACACTGGAGGAATTATGATTTGGGAATTAGCCCAAGATTCATTTGATGAATACTCTTTATTAGATGTTATTCATAAAAAGTTTACTTCTCTAAAAGTCAAAACTACAAATCTATGCGGGAACTAAAATCAGTTTTTACAATACATACCGTAAAGCTTTTTTTATCCCCATCGAAATAATAAAAGTCACAAGATTTTAAGTTTGGTTAGTAGTAATGGTATAGAGTGCGAAAGCGGTCTATACCATTCTTAAAACCAAAATGGTAATTACTACAAAAAAAGAAAAGAAATGAAAAGTGCTTTAGAAATAAAACCTGATATCAGTTATAAAAGCGCGGGAAAATTTGAAGAAACACGATTTGAGAAAATTCATAACGAAATCTTCAAAAGTTCTATAGAAGCTTCTGTAATTGTCGCTCAGGAAATTGCGCAGCTGATTAGATCAAAACAGGAGAAAAATAAATCTTGTGTTTTAGGTTTGGCAACAGGTTCTTCTCCAATAAAAGTGTACGAAGAGTTAGTGAGAATGCACAAAGAAGAAGGACTGAGTTTTAGCAATGTTGTTACTTTTAATCTGGATGAGTATTATCCGATGACTAAAGAGAACAATCAGAGCTATCATTATTTCATGCATGAACATCTCTTTAATCACATTGATATCAAACCTGAAAATGTTAATATTCCAGATGGTACTGTAGCGATTGACGAAATCAATCAATACTGTATTGATTACGAGATGAATATTAAAAATGCTGGAGGTCTTGATTTTCAATTACTAGGAATTGGTCGTACGGGACACGTTGGTTTCAATGAACCTGGCTCGCACATTAATTCTGGAACAAGAATTATTACGTTAGATCATATCACAAGAGTCGATGCATCATCTGCTTTTAATGGTATTGATAATGTGCCGAAACGTGCCATTACAATGGGAGTTTCGACCATTATGAGATCAAAGCGTATCGTTCTGATGGCTTGGGGACAAAACAAGGCAGACATCATCAAAAGAACTATTCAAGGTGATATCAGTTCTGAAGTACCCGCTACTTTTTTACAAAATCATCCAAACGCAACTTTCGTTTTAGATCAATCAGCAGCTACCGAATTAACTCGTTTTAAAACGCCTTGGTTGGTAGGAGAATGTCTTTGGACACCAGAATTGAAAAGCAAAGCTATTGTTTGGTTGTGTCAAAAAACAAAACAATCTATTCTGAAATTAACAGATCGGGATTACAATAATAACGGAATGTCTGATCTTTTGGCGCAAGAAGGTTCTGCTTACGATATGAACATTAATATGTTTAATATTTTGCAGCACACCATTACTGGATGGCCAGGAGGAAAACCAAACACAGATGATTCGCACCGTCCTGAAAGAGCTAATCCGGCGAAAAAAAGAGTTATTCTTTTTAGTCCGCATCCAGATGATGATGTAATTTCTATGGGAGGAACTTTTTCTAAATTAATCAAACAAGGTCATGATGTTCATGTTGTTTATCAAACTTCAGGAAACATTGCCGTTTCTGATGATGAAGCGCTAAAATTTGCAGAAGTAGCAAGTGATTTTCTTGGAAAAAATGATTCTGGTATCGATTTTAAAGAAGTAATAAAATTTCTAAACAATAAATCTGAAAATCAAATTGATTCTTTGGAAGTTAGAAAATTAAAAGGACTTATCAGAAGAAGAGAATCTTACGGAGCAACTAGATATATTGGTTTAAAAGATGCTAATACACACTTTTTAGATCTTCCTTTTTATGAAACAGGACAGGTTAAAAAGAATCCTTTAGGTCAAGAAGATATTGCTATTGTAAAAAATATTATTGCTCAGATTAAACCGCATCAAGTTTTTGCGGCTGGAGATCTTGCAGATCCGCACGGAACACATGAAGTTTGCCTAAATGCCATATTTGCAGCTTTAAAAGAACTTAAGCCAGAACCTTACATGAAAGATTGTTGGTTATGGCTCTACAGAGGTGCTTGGCACGAATGGGATATTCATGAGATTGATATGGCAGTTCCGCTAAGTCCGTCAGAGGTTTTATTGAAACGTCATGCTATTTTGCATCATCAATCTCAAAAAGATCGAGTAATGTTTCAAGGAAATGATTCTCGAGAATTTTGGGTTAGAGCAGAAGACAGAAACAAAAATACAGCCATTTTATATGATGAATTAGGTTTGGCTGAATATGAAGCAATTGAAGCCTTTAAACGTTTTGATTATTAAAGTTTTAAGATTCGATTTTGAGCGAATCAATTGACAAAATTCAGATGGTTACTGGTTAAAGTGAGGTAATGCAGAAGGCATTCTGAATTTTGTCTTTTTTTTATATAAATTTAGGATACTTATAAAAAAACTATCCAACCAAAAAAAAGAAAAATGAAATATTTATTTGTACTATTATTTGCAGGGATAACTGCGGGTGCTCAAGTCCAGAAAGAGCAGCTAAATCTTATGCCTTGGCCTCAGAGTGTTGTTGTTAATGAAGGTAATTTTGCTTTAACCAAAAATTTCAAAGTCAATATTACAGGAAATCCAGATCAAAGAATTTTTGGCGGAGTAACTCGCTTTTTGCGCCGTTTAGATGGTAGAGCAGGTATATTTTTTGAACAAGGTTTTATTACCAAATTAAACGAAGTTCCAAATGCAGAATTGCAAATCAATTGTACTAAAAGTGGTAAAATTGGTTTATACGAAGACGAAAGTTATCACTTAGATATTACTTCAAGCAAAATTACTTTAAATGCATCAAGCGATTTAGGAGCTTTACACGGTTTGGAGACTTTGTTGCAATTGCTTCAAAATAACTCAAATTCATTTTATTTTCCTGTTTCAAAAATTTCAGATTTTCCAAGATTTACATGGAGAGGTTTAATGATTGATGCTTCAAGACATTTTCAGCCAGTTGATGTTATTAAAAGAAATATCGATGCATTGGCAGCGATGAAAATGAATGTTTTTCACTGGCATTTGGTTGATGATCAAGGCTGGAGAATCGAAATGAAAAAACATCCAAAGTTTATTGAATTAGCTTCGGATGGAATGTATTACACACAAGGGGAAATTAAAAATATCGTAAAATATGCTGATGAGCGCGGTATTTTAATTGTTCCAGAAATAGATGTTCCAGGTCACGGATCTGCAATTTTAACAGCTTACCCAGAAATTGGCAGTAAAGTAATTACACTGACAGGAGGAACATCCGAAAAAAATATTCAAGGTACAGCAATTAGTACCTATGGAGTTGAAAGAAATGCAGGTATTTTTTCGCCAACATTAGATCCTTCAAATCCTAAAACATATCAAATTTTAAGTGAAGTTTTTGATGAGGTTTGTCCATTATTTCCAGGCGCATATTTCCATATTGGTGGAGATGAAAACGAAGGAAAAGATTGGGATGCGAATCCTAAAATTCAAGAATTTAAAAAGAAACATAATTTAAAAACCAATCACGAATTACAAACCTATTTCACAATGCAATTGGCGCCGATGTTAAAGAAACACGGAAAACAATTGATGGGTTGGGAAGAAATTCTAACTAAAGATCTTTCTAAAGAAGCAATTGTACATTCTTGGAGAGGTCCAAACGAAGGAATGACCGCTGGACAATCTTTAGTAGATGCTGTTAAAAAAGGATACAAAACAGTTTTATCAAACGGTTATTATATCGATTTAATGTATCCAGTTGCAAGTCATTATTTGAATGATCCAATGCCGAAAAATGCAAATTTAAGTGCAGAAGAAAAAGCAAGAATTTTAGGAGGAGAAGCTACAATGTGGACAGAATTGGTTACTCCAGAAACACTAGATTCTAGAATTTGGCCAAGAACAGCCGCAATTGCAGAAAGACTTTGGTCTGCAGAAGATGTTGTCGATGTTGAGAGTATGCGCAAACGTTTAGAAACAGTTTCTTTCAGATTAGAAGAATTGGGTATCACTCATATTCGCAACAAAGATGTAATTCTAAGAAATATTGCAAACAATCAGGATATTAAAGCACTTGAAGAATTTTCATTGGTAAGCGAACCGTTAAAAGGTTACACTCGTAACAAAGGTGGAACAGAATATCAAATGTACTCTCCATTTACTTTATTTGCAGATGCCTGCGGTCCAGATGCAAAAGATGCTTTAGCATTTGACGCAGCAGTTACTCAATATTTAGCAAATAAATCTGCAGATAATAAAGCAAAAGTGACTGGATTTTTTAATAAATGGATCGCTGTACATAAAGAGTTGACAACTTTAAGTGCAAATGCGCCTTTGGTGCAGCCATTATTGCCGTTGTCAAAAAAATTAAATGATGCATCGCAAGAATTATTATTGGTTTTAGATAATAAATCGACTTTGAAATCTGATAATTTGAAAAAATTAGTGGAAGATTGTAATACAAAAGATCACGCAGATGTAGAATTAGCTGTTTATACAAGCTTGAAAAAATTATTGTAATATAATTTGAATTAGTGTTTAGTAAAATGTTGCCTCTATTAATTTGAATTCTATATCTCTGCTAGAAACTCTCTGGCAGAGATATTTACAAAAAGAAATTTTTCTGTTCTTTAAAAAAAAGCAAAAAATATATTTTCAAGAGTTAATAACAAAAATCCTGAAAATTATGTGAAATAAAATGTTTGGTGGGTTAAAATTGAGTTTGGTTATTTATTTTTTAATCTAATTTTATTTCAAAACAATGTATCGAGTTTGGGTAATTTGTTATTTGGTTTTTACCCAGATGAGGTCATTTATAGAGCCTGGCAATTCGTTGTCAGGCTTTTTTTTATTTAAAAAAATCAAATTAGTAGGAAATAACCGTTTTAGGATTATTTTTACAACAACTAATCAAACCCAAAATTAATGAAAGCATTCTCAATTTTTAATTATGTATTCTCTATTATCGGAGCATGTCTATTAGCTGGAGCTATTTATCTTTATATAGACAAACAAGCTTTTCTCGAAAAAGCAGAAACAGCGCAAGGAACAGTAATCGAAATGATTCCTAAAAGATCAAAAGATTCTACCACTTATAGTCCAGTTGTTTCCTTTACAACAAAATCGGGACAGCAAATTACTTATACATCATCTACTAGCAGTAATCCGCCGAGTTATGACGTGGGAGAAAATGTCCAGATATTTTATGATCCAGCAAATCCAAATGATGCAGAAATAAATGGCTTTTTTTCGCTGTGGCTAGGTGTTATAATTTTAGGTTTTATCGGAATCGTTTTCTTTTTAATCGGTTCTTTAGGAGTTTTATTTCGTTATCTTAAAAATAAAAAAGCACAAAATTTACGTGAAACAGGAAAACCGATTTCAGCAAAATTTACACAAGTTCAGTTAAATACAAATCAAACATTAAACGGAAGAAATCCTTTTCAGATTTTGAGTCAATGGCAAGATCCGAAAACCGATGAATTATATGTTTTTAAAAGTGAAAGCATTTGGTTTGATCCTACAGAATTTGTAAAAACAGATACTGTAAGAGTTTTTATTGATCCTGAGAATCCAAAAGATTATGTTATGGATATCTCTTTTCTTCCGGTTTTAAAAAATTAAGAAAGAAAAATGCTTAACCGTTTGGTAAGCTTTACGGTTAAGCAAATCTAAAATTTGATTACTTTTGGAATCTAATACAATGTTTCAGATTCCATGCAGAAATTTTTCAGTTTAATTACATTTCTCTTCATTTTCTCCTTCAGTTCCGCACAGAATAAATTTGGAAATCCAGAAGTTGATCCGATTCAGATTCAAAAAAAATACGAATTATGGTCAGCTTATCAGAATAAAAAGATAATGCTTTCTAGAGATTTTAAGGCGTTGGATTTTTCTTCAAAAGAAATTTCAAAAGAAACTTTTTTAGATCAGCTAGCAAACGGTAATTTTATTCCAATTCGATTGAAATCTGAAAATGGTATTTACGTATATAAATTATTTAAAATTCTACCGAAAACTGATACTAGTATAAAAGCAACTATTAATCAGATTGGTTTTGACGCTTACAAAAATTACAAAATGGAAGGGCTGGCTTTTCCTCCATTTTCATTTAAAGATTTGAATGGAAATTTGGTGACTAACGAATCAATGAAAGGAAAAATTATTGTGATAAAATGCTGGTACATTCATTGTGCGCCTTGCATTAGAGAATTTCCACAAGTCAATAAATTGGTTGAGGATTATAAAGACAGAAAAGATATTGCTTTTATGAGTTTAGCCGAGGATTCTAGAGAGCAGTTAAAAACATTTCTGGCAAGAAAGCCACTTTCTTATTCTGTAATTCCAGACATGAAAGAATATATGAACGATTCTTTACAATTGAATTCATTTCCAACGCATTTTATTGTAAACAAAGAGGGAATGATTTCAAAAGTGCTTCCAAATTTTGAAAGTTTAGAAGTTGCTTTGGCGAAAGAAAGTAAATTGTAATCTGGCGAAGCCACGAAGTTTTTAACCAATTATTTTAGGATACAGTTTGTCATTTCGAGGAACGAGAAATCCTCGCAAGAAACTCCGCAACAATAATCTAAACTTTGTCGAGCTACTCGCGAAGATTTCTCGTTCCTCGAAATGACAAGATTGTGTAAAAATCTAAGAAAAACAAAACTTTGTGACTTTGCGACTTTGCGAGAAACCTCCATCAGCATCAAAAAAACTTAGTCCCTCAGTACCTTTGCAACTCTGAACCTTTTTCCGTACTTTTGCACCAAATTAATTAAAAAGACATTCATGTTAACAGTCAATAATTTATCAGTTCAGTTTGGTAAAAGAATTTTATTTGACGAAGTAAATACTACGTTTACTCACGGAAATATTTACGGAGTTATTGGAGCCAATGGTGCTGGAAAATCTACATTCCTGAAAATTATTTCAGGCGATATGGAACCAACTTCTGGGCATATTCATTTAGAACCAGGAAAACGTATGTCGGTTTTAAATCAGAACCACAACATGTTCGATGAGCATACTGTTTTGGAAACCGTTTTGATGGGAAATAAAGTTCTGTACGCTGTTAAAAAAGAAATGGATGAACTTTATTTAGACTATAATGATGCAAATGCAGACCGAATAGGAGAGCTTCAAGTTCAGTTTGAAGAAATGAACGGATGGAATGCCGATTCTGACGCAGCATCAATGTTGTCTAACTTAGGAATCACAGAAGCAGATCATTATACTTTAATGGCTGATATGGAAGGAAAAATGAAAGTACGTGTGCTTTTGGCGCAGGCACTTTTCGGAAATCCTGATGTATTGATTATGGATGAGCCTACCAACGACTTGGATTTCGAGACAATCGCTTGGTTAGAAAACTTCTTGGCAAACTACGAAAACACTGTAATCGTTGTATCTCACGACCGTCACTTTTTAGATGCGGTTTGTACACATATTTCTGATATTGATTTCGGAAAAATCAATCACTATTCTGGGAACTATACATTCTGGTACGAGTCTAGCCAATTAGCGGCAAAACAACGTGCACAGCAAAACAAAAAAGCAGAAGAGAAGAAACAAGAGTTAGAAGAATTTATTCGTCGTTTTAGTGCAAACGTTGCGAAATCGAAACAAGCTACTTCTCGTAAAAAGATGATTTCTAAATTGAATATTTCTGAAATCAAACCTTCAAGCCGTCGTTATCCAGCTATTATTTTTGATCAGGATCGTGAGGCTGGAGATCAAATCTTAAACGTAGAAAACTTATCAGCTTCAGTAGATGGAGAAGTTTTGTTTAAAGATATTAACTTGAATATGGCGAAAGGCGATAAAATCGTTCTTTTCTCTAAAGATTCACGTGCAACAACTGCATTTTACGAAATCTTAAACAACGAACAAAAAGCAGATTCTGGAAACTTCGATTGGGGAATTACAACAAACCAAGCATATTTGCCAGCTGAAAACCACGATTACTTTGAAAACGATTTGAGCTTAGTAGATTGGTTACGCCAATACGCTAAAACGGAAGAAGAGCGTGATGAGGTATTTATTAGAGGTTTCTTAGGAAAAATGATTTTCTCTGGAGAAGAAGCTCTTAAAACGTCTAGAGTTTTATCTGGAGGAGAAAAAGTACGTTGTATGTTGTCTAGAATGATGATGGAACGTGCTAATGTTTTAATGCTGGACGAACCAACAAACCACTTAGATTTGGAATCTATTACAGCTTTCAATAACTCATTGAAAAATTTTAAAGGTTCTGTAATTTTCACAACGCATGACCACGAGTTCGCGCAAACTGTTGGTAACAGAATCGTAGAGTTGACACCAAACGGAGTAATTGACCGTTACATGACATTTGACGAATATCTTGATGATGAAAAAATTCAAGAACAAAGAAAGAAGATGTATAATCTTTAATCTCAAAATAAATTACAATATGAAAATCCCAAATTCCAAATTAAAGTTGGAGTTTGGGATTTTTTAATTTAAAAAATATAGCCACTAATTGCACCAATTTCCACGAATTAAATTTGTGCTAATTTCTGTAATTAGTGGCAATAAAAAAAATCCCCGTTATTCTCATAACGGGGATTTTTTATATCTTATTTCCTGCCGAACATTTTGGCGAAGATCCAAATGATAATCGCAACGATAAAGATTACGATAAAAATTCCGAATCCCATTCCGGCTTTAAAAATGTCTCCTACTAGTTCGCAGCTTGTAAATGAAAATAGTATTACGAATACCATTAACAATCTTAATATTTTATTTTGCATGATGTTGAGTTTTTAAATTCAATATTAAAATTACTTCAACAATAGTGGAAATGTGTTATAGAATTTTTGGGAAATGTTTTAGGATTTTGATTTGATAATAGCTATTTCTTCGCAATTATAATAGTATGAATTTCTATATCTTCACCTTTTGGATATTTTACTTCGAATAACTTAATAATGTCAAAATTATTTATAGAAAGTTGATTGCTAATATCTTCTAATCTATGATAATAAAAATAAGTACGATCGCCAGTGCTTCCAGAAATAAAACCAGATTCGGAAGGTAATCCCTGAACAAAACTTAAATATAAAATCCCATCGTTTAAAAGTATTTTTTCCGAGTTATCTATTAATTTAGAACAATCTTCTTCGGATAAATAAGGCAAACAAAAGCCACACATAATGGCATCAAATTTTTGATTTAAAAAACTAAGGTTTCTTGTATCCATTACTTCAAAGTTGGCAGAAGGATTATTTGCTTTTGCCAATTCAACCATTTTTGGTGCAATGTCAATACCTGTAATTTTTAGGTTGGAATTTTTGGATAATAAATATTTTGTAATGTTTCCTGGCCCACAACCAATTTCAAATATGTTTACTTGTTCTTGTTTTAAAATGTTACAAAAAAAGTCGTAAGTCTCATCGTATAAGCTTAAATTCATAAACTTATCTTCGTAGAGATTTGCAATTTTATTCCAGGTTTCAAAAGTTTCTTGGTATTTATCCATTGATTCTTAAATTTAATATTTATGATTTGGCAATTAGCTCTTATGGCGTTTTTAGATTGTTTTTAAGAATTATTGTTATGCTAAAATATGATTTTAAACCAATTCACTTTAATATTTGTTTTTAAAAATAGCGAAACAGTAAATCTTAAATAATTATCCTTGATTAATCAATAAAAAAATATTTCCAACTCCAACACCCCAACAAATAAAATCAGATTCCTTATATTTGCGCAACCAAACATTACAATCACTTATGAGTCAAAAAGTATTACTTAATTCGAAAGAAGTTACTATCATACTCCATCGTTTGGCTTGTCAGTTAATCGAAAAACATCTTGATTTCTCTAATACAATTTTAGTCGGAATTCAGCCAAGAGGTGTTTATTTAGCTGAACGTTTAAAACAATTATTAGAAAACGAATACAAAGTTCCTGAAATCACTTTAGGATATCTGGACATCACTTTTTTTAGAGATGATTTCCGTCGTACTGATAAACCGCTTGAAGCCAATAAAACGCAAATCAATTTTATAGTCGAAGACAAAAAAGTCATTTTTATCGATGACGTTTTGTTTACAGGCAGAAGCATTCGTTCTGCTTTAACTGCCATTCAATCTTTCGGAAGACCTTCAGAAATTGAATTATTGGTTTTAATAGACAGACGTTTCAGCCGTCATTTACCAATTCAGCCCGATTATAGAGGCCGTCAGGTAGATGCAATTAATGGCGAAAAAGTAATAGTGAGCTGGAAAGAAAATGATGGTGAAGATGTTGTTCACTTAGTGACGAATTAGTTTAATCGGTTTACCGGTTAATTGTTTAATCGGAAGAAAAGCGATTAAACGATTCAACAAATAAACGATTAAACAATAAAAACAATTAAACAATAAAGATGAAAGAATTAAGCGTAAATCATTTATTAGGAATAAAATATATCAACGAGAATGATATTAACCTGATTTTTGAAACGGCAGATCATTTTAAAGAAGTCATTAATAGACCGATTAAAAAAGTTCCTTCATTACGAGATATTACCATTGCCAATATTTTCTTTGAAAACAGTACCAGAACCAAACTTTCCTTTGAATTAGCGCAGAAACGTTTATCTGCTGATGTCATCAGTTTTTCTGCAGCTCAATCATCGGTTAAAAAAGGAGAGACCTTAATTGATACTGTAAACAATATCCTTTCGATGAAAGTGGATATGGTTGTAATGCGCCACTCCAATCCCGGAGCGGCTTATTTTTTATCTAAAAATGTCAAAGCCAGCATCGTAAACGCTGGAGACGGAGCACACGAACACCCAACTCAGGCTTTGTTAGACAGTTATTCTATAAGAGAAAAACTAGGCGATGTTGCCGGAAAAAAAGTAGTTATTGTAGGCGATATTCTGCACTCGCGTGTAGCGCTTTCAAACATATATGCTTTGCAGATGCAAGGCGCAGAAGTAAAAGTTTGCGGGCCAAAAACATTGATTCCGAGATATATTGAATCGCTTGGTGTTACGGTTGAACCAAATTTACGCAAAGCATTAGAATGGTGTGATGTTGCGAATATGCTTAGAGTTCAAAACGAGCGTATGGATGTGAATTTCTTTCCATCTACACGTGAGTACGCACAACAATACGGAGTAGACAAACCGCTTTTAGATTCGCTTGGAAAAGAAATCGTAATCATGCACCCAGGACCAATCAACAGAGGAGTAGAGATTACTTCTGAAGTGGCTGATTCTGATCATTCTGTAATCTTAAATCAGGTGGAGAATGGTGTCGCGATTAGAATGGCGGTTATTTATCTTTTGGCTTCTAAGATTCAGTAGGTTTTTGTTTCAAGTTTAATGTTTCAAGTTGTTGTTAAAGTTTGATTTTACCGCAAAGCACGCTAAGTTTTTTAACAAGCGAAACTTAATAAATATGTAAAGTTCGCAAAGTTTTGTGTAGATTTAGCTTTGCGAACTTTGCAGGTTCTAGAACTAACTGAGAAGAAAAAACTTAGCGTGCTTTGCGGTAAAATCAAACTTTAACTAAAGAACCTCAAACCTGAAACTTGAAACAATAAAAAAACTTAGTAAATTAGCATCATAAAATATAAGCCCCTTAAATTATAAAATGAAAGTAGATCAAAAAGGACATACCGTTACGATTAAAGACACGCAAGGAGATGTAAATGCTTTCTTGGAAAAAGTAACGCAACAGTTTAAAACCTTTGAAAAACAAAATATTATAATCGATTTGTCAGCTGACACAGCGATTTCAGAAAAAGATTTGAAAGCTTTTTTACCGCTTTCTAAGCTTCATAAAAAAGCAAAAAAATCGTTTGTAATTGTGGCTACAGATCTTGATTTTAATGCCATTTCAGATAAATTGGCAGTTGTACCTTCTCTTTTAGAAGCCCACGATATTATCGAAATGGAAGAAATCGAAAGAGACTTAGGATTTTAGATTTCAGATTTTAGACTTTAGATTTTAGATTATACCTGAATCTAAAATGGTTTCTCAATTCTAAAATATTTTCCTCAATCTAAAATCTAAAATCAACAATCTAAAATGAAGTTAACTATACTTGGCTGTTATGCAGCAACTCCCAGAACACTTACTAATCCGACTTCGCAGGTTTTAGAAATTAAGAATCGATTATTTTTAATTGACTGTGGTGAAGGAACTCAGGTGCAGCTCCGAAAGAATAAAATTAAATTCTCAAAAATTAATCACATCTTTATTTCCCATCTTCATGGAGATCATTTGTTTGGGTTAATTGGGACTATCTCTACATTTTCTCTTTTAGGAAGAACAACCGATTTGCATATTTATGGTCCAAAAGGAATTAAGGAATTGATTCTTCTTCAATTAAAATTGACGGAATCTTGGACGACTTATTCTTTGTTTTTCCACGAATTAGAATCAAAAGAAAGTGAAGTTATTTTTGAAGATAAAAAAGTAATTGTAAAAACAATTCCGTTAAAACATCGAGTTTATACAAATGGTTATCATTTTCAAGAAAAGCCAGATGAAAGAAAGCTGAACGTTGAGGCGGTTCAGCAGTATGATATTCATGTTGCTTATTATCAGAAAATAAAAAACGGCGGCGATATTACATTGGATGATGGAACTGTTATTGAAAACGAAAAGTTGACTTTTGATCCACCTCCAACAAAAAGTTATGCATTTTGCTCGGATACCGTTTACAATGAAGCGATAATTCCAATTATTGAAAACACTGATATTTTATATCACGAATCTACTTTTTTAGAATCGGAAGCAAGATTGGCAGAAAAGACATTGCATTCTACAGCAAAAGAAGCCGCAAGAATTGCTTTAAAAGCAAATGTAAAACAATTAATTTTAGGACATTATTCAACCAGATATGATGGTTTAGAATCATTTAAAAATGAAGCAGAAGAAGTTTTTCCAAATGTGCTTTTAGCAGATGACGGTTTGAGTTTTGAATTATAATTTTAAAAGGTTCTAAGGTTCTGAGATGCTGAGGTTATAAGTTTTTAAATTGGATGTAGGCTTTGACTTCGCTCAGCCTGACAAACTTGAAGCCTTAAACAAAAAAATCTAAAATCAACAATCTAAAATAATAAGCGATGAGTGATTTAAGTAATTATAGAAGATCTTACGAGAAAAGTGAATTGTTGGAAACTAATATTCCTGAAGATCCAATTAATCTTTTTAATAGATGGTTTCATGAAGTGGAAGATTTTGGTGGAAGCGGAGAAGTGAACGCTATGACCGTTTCTACAATTGGTATAGATGGTTTTCCGAAATCTCGTGTTGTGTTGTTAAAGAAATTCTCTGAAGAGGGATTTATATTTTATACCAATTATCATTCAGAAAAAGGAAAAGCAATAGAAACGAATCCAAATGTTTGTTTGTCTTTTTTCTGGCAGGATATGGAACGTCAGGTAATTATAAAAGGAATTGCTCAAAAAACTTCTGAAATTATTTCTGATAACTATTTTGATTCGCGTCCAGACGGAAGCAAGCTTGGTGCAATTGTTTCTAATCAAAGCGAAGTAATTCCGTCGAGAGATTTTTTAGAAGAAAATTTAAAGAAAATAGAAGTAGAGTTTGATGGAAAATCAATTCCAAGACCTGAAAATTGGGGAGGATATATTGTCACACCGTTACAAGTAGAATTTTGGCAAGGAAGAGCAAACAGACTCCATGACAGGATTCGTTATACAAGCCAATCTGACTTTTCATGGAAGATTGAAAGACTTTCTTCTTGATTTGTAGGAATTTTATATTTCATTAAAAAAAAGAGATGTATTTCATCGATTAATTTTGTAGTTTAGCGGTAAAATGAATACGTTTGGTAAAGAAATCAGACGATATTTATTCAAACATAAATTTAAAGGATTTGCCCCACATTTACTTTAAACTGCTAAAATGCTATTGATTATGAAAAAGATTAAGCGCATCATGTTGTTCATTGCGATTGTAATCGCAATGAACTCATGTACTGCAGACACCGCCGAAGGAAGCGTGGATAATAATCCGATAGAAGCGCTCGTTACTAATTATTCTTACAACGATTTTGAACTCCTTACTATGAAGCTTATTAACGAACACCGTTTGAGTGTTGGTTTAAATGCTTTAGAAAAAGTAAATCATATATCTTCTAAATGTGAAGAACATAATGTTTATATGATTGAAAACAATGTTGTAAATCACAATGATTTTGTCGAAAGATCTCAAAATATTACTAGTGTTTTAGGAGCCAAAAAAGTTGGTGAAAACGTTGCCTACAACTATAAAACTCCTGAAGCGGCTTTGAGAGCCTGGCTGGAGAGTCCAGGCCACAAAGCAAATATCGAAGGAGATTATACGCATTTCGGAATATCTGTTACTACAGATGCCGCTACAGGTAAAAAATATTACACTAACATTTTTGCTAAGTTGTAAAAAAAACTTGAACTGGTTGGTTTTTTAGATATCGTTGTAATTTCGTAGAGTTACAACGATTTTTTTATATAAAAAAAGCTGTCTAGATAGACAGCTTTTTCCGTTGGTTATGTTAGTAATTAAAAATTACAAAGCAGTTATAATAAACTCACTTCGTCTATTTGCTTGATGTTCTTCTTCGGTACATTTAACACCGTCAGAACATTTGTTTACCAGTTGTGTTTCGCCATAGCCTTTTCCTGTTAATCGATTTGGCGATATACCGTTTTTAATAAGCCATTTAATGGTAGATTTTGCTCTTCTATCAGATAAAGCGGCGTTGTATTGGTGTGTCGCTCTACTGTCTGTGTGCGAACGAATATCTAATTTCATTGTTGGATTTTCGTTTAAAACCACTAATATTTTTTCTAAATCTAAAGCAGCTTCTGTTCTAATATTAGATTTGTCTAAATCAAAATAGATCATTTTAATACCAAAACAAACACCTAAATCATCGCCGACGGTAACTTTACAGCTTGATTTTTCTAATGCAATTGGCAGACTAGTTTTTCCACTTGTTTTAGAGATAGTTACACTTACTTCTTTAGTATTGTATTCAGGTTTTTCGGCTCTTACGAAATAGATTTTTCCACATTCAACAGGAAAAACATACTTTCCGTATTCATCTGAAATTATTGTGTTTTTCACGTTCATCTGATCGTCGAATAAAGTTACTTTAGTGTCTGGCAAAATAGTTCCAGTTTCGGCATCAGTAATTATTCCTTCAAGCTGTTGCTCGCATTTTAGTTTTCTTGTTTCTAAGAATTTATAAATATCATCAGAACCTTGCCCGCCATCTTTATTTGAGGTAAAATAACCTCTTCTTGAAGCTGGATCAATAATATACGCGAAATCGTCTTTTGGAGAGTTTACATCTGCTCCGACATTTTGAATATTGCTTATTTTTCCATCATTATCGATATTAGCCACAAAAACATCTAAACCTCCAAGTCCAGGATATCCGTCAGATGAAAAATAAATTTCATTTTCTTTAGTTACAAAAGGATATGTTTCTTTTCCTTCGGTATTGATTTCTTTTCCAAGGTTTTCAGGAGTTCCAAATCCACCATTTGCATTAATGCTAACTTTATATAGATCGGACTGACCGAAAGAACCTGGCATATCTGAAGAAAAATATAATGTTTTTTCGTCGGGACTTAATGCAGGATGTCCATTGCTATAATTATCGCTATTAAAAGGAAGTTCAACTATGTTGTCCCATTTATTATCAGGATTTAAAGTTGCTTTGTAAATTTTTATTAAAGTAATTCTATTTTCATTTTTACCTTTTTTCCCATTAATATAATTGTTTCTTGTAAAGTAAACTGTTTTACCATCTTGTGTAAAAACAGGAGATGCTTCGTGAAATTTGGTGTTAATTGCTGATTTGAACTTTTTAACTTTGCCCGCATTTCCACTTTGAGAATCTACATCAGCATTGTAAATATTGGTAAAATATTCTCCAGTCCATTGGTGTTTGCGTTTGGTAAAATTTCCAGTATCTCTAGCCGAAGCAAAATATATTTTGTTGTTATAGACGAAAGATCCATAATCAGAATATTTACTATTTATACCGGCATCTTCAATTTTATATCTTCCTGAATTGGCTTTGATTTCATCTAGATAATTGGCATTATCTTTATAAAGTTTACCTCGAGCATCGTTTTTTGATTTTGCGTAAAATTGATCTAAAAAAGAATTGGCTTTGTTGTTTTCGCCAATAGATTTTAAAGATTGAGCATATCGGTAGTAATATTCAGGTTCTATAGAAGTATTCATTGCAAACAATTCGCCATACCACTTTGCTGCATTTGTAAAATCTGAATTAAAATAGTAGGAGTTTCCTAGTTTTTTAAACATGTCTTCAGATTTGTATCCTTTAGACGCTACTTTTTCATACGTTTTAATAGCATCTACATAAGCATAACTGTCATATTTCTTGTCTCCAGAAGCTATTTTCGCTTTTTGAGCATAACTGCCAAATGAAAAAGCACTGATAATGGTTAAGAGAAGTAGTGTATAGTTTTTCATGGTGCGAATTTTTAGAAGAAACGAGGAGTTGTCATTTTGCTATTGTATTTGAAAAGTTCGAAACGCAAGAAGATTTCATGCGAACCAGAGTTGTAGTTTCTCAGTCTAGTAGTTTCGTTGTCGTAGCCATATCCAAGATATAAGCCGTCAGTAATTTGAAATCCAGCCATTGCACTTACCGCTGCATCCCATCTGTAGGCAACCCCAAGAGTTAGTTTTTCGAAGAATAAAAAGTTTGCTGATACATCAACCTGAAGAGGTGCACCCTCAACCATTTTAGTTAAAGCAGCAGGTTTAAATTTTATTTCCTGAGAAAGATCAAAGACATAACCTGCCATTAAATAATAATTGATTTTATCTTTATAAATAGCTACATCATTATCATCATAACGATTGGTCTGAATAAAGTTTGGTACAGATAACCCAATGTAAGCTTTACTAGAATGCCAGTATAAACCCGCACCAACATTTGGAGAAAAATCATTATCTAAATTTTGGAATTTAGGATCGCCAGCTGTTTCTGGGCTTAATTTAGTTACGTCAAGATTAAAAATATCTGCGGTACCTTTTATACCAAATGAAAGTTTCCAAGTGTCTGAAGTTGGAATTGTGTAAGATAAATCCACAGAAAATTGATTTTCGGTAGTGGGACCAATTTTATCATTAACTAAAGATACGCCAAGTCCAACATTGCTGTTGTTTATTGGAGTGTTGACAGATATTGTATTTGTCTTTGGAGCTCCATCTAATCCTACCCATTGATCACGGTGTAATGCAAAAATGCTTAATGCACCACGAGAACCAGCATAAGCAGGATTTATGTTAATTGTATTGTACATATATTGCGTAAACTGAGCATCTTGCTGCGCGTAACCGCTATATGTAACTAACAGAATGACGAAAAAAAGTAATTTTGTTCTCATAGTAAATGGATTATTTTTAATATTACTACTGATTTCTTAATGGATTGAAAATCAAATAGTTATTTTATGTAAAAATACATATTTTTTTACATAAAATTCATTAATGTGCTGAAAAATAGTATTTTACGTTTTGTTTAGAGTCGAATGTTATTTTGATAAATATAAATAACCGCTTAACTTGTTATCTTGAAGGTTGTTATTTCCATCTAGAGATTTATAGTTAATGATATAAAAATAAGTTCCAGTAGGTAATCCGTCAGATTGTTTAACAGTTGTTCTTCCTCTTGAAATTCCATCAAATGCATTCGTTGTATTGTTGTAGTTTTTGGTTTCAAAAACTAAAATACCCCAACGATTATAGATTTCGACTGTGTTTTCTGGATAACAAGTTAAATCGTCGATGTAGTCAATTTTGAATGTGTCATTAAATGTGTCACCATTTGGAGAGAAAGCGTTATGAGGGAATACTTCACCACAAGCCAAAACTTTACAATCGTCATTTACTTCCATGTTTAGAATGATACTTCTTGGACATTTTTCGTCGGCGATTAAATATTCTAAAACATAATTTCCTAAAGCCAACCCAAACGGATTAAAAATGTTTCCTTGAAGTGAGTTTGAATTACTTCTGTCTACCCAAGTTCCAGTAGTTGGACTTCCTTCAGGAAGTAAACTAGTTAAATTCAGAAGAGATGAATCGTCTGTACAAGCTTCACTGCTAAATTGCGTAGTACCATTTGGAAGTACTGTAATGGTAACAATAGCGGTATCACAATTTTCAGAACTTAATTTGTCGCAGATTCTATAGCTGTAAGTATAAGTTCCAGCAGGAGTTAGACTCGAAACAGTTACATTTCCAGAATTACTGATTGTAATATTCGGATCAGTTTTGCTATTATTATCACTAAGAAGCGTAAAGTTTACTATTTCTAAAGTTACAGGAGTTATGCCTTTTAAATCATTGCTTAAAACATTACCTACTACTCCAAAAGTGTTACATCCAATATTACTGTAAGTATCATCATTTGCAACAACAGGAGTTGGAGGCGCAGCTGGAGTTATAACTGTTACAGTTACGACAGCGGTTGCGCAATTTCCAAAATCAGCTTTTTCACAAATTTGATATGTTAATGTATACGTTCCTTCAGGTGTATTCGGAGCAACATTTACTGAGCCATCGGAGTTTAAAGTTAACGCTCCTTTTGGATCAGGAATAGTTGTCGTTAATGTTACGTCATTTATGTTTACTGCAGAACCATTTAATGTATCATTAGTTAAAACATTTACTATATTATTTGCTCCAGAAACTCCGTTTATTGGACCAGCTGTGTCGTTATTTGCAACAATGGCAAATGCAGGACGAGATGTACAATAAGGATCAGAAGGAGGATAATTTACCGTAATAGTTTCTGTTGGGTTTAATGTTACAATCAAATTAGCTGTTGGACGCAATTTTTCAAAACCATCTGCACCTTGAACCCATTTGTTGTTTTCGAAAATCCATCCTGGCCAGTCGATACCTTTTCCATTGTTGTCTACTAAAGCACCTGGCCATAAAATACGTCCAGTTAATGGCAAGTTATTCATTGTTGTTATAGCATTATTACTGCTGTCAGCCCATACAATGCTTACACCGTTTACAGGAGTAAAGTTTAAAGGTGTTACCACGTAATCAATATACGGAACATCGTTTACACAGATTGGAGTTGCAGTAACCGTCATTTTTGGAGCTTCAATAGTAATTGTTACAGTTGCAGTATCACAATTAATTGTTTGGTTTGCTTCACAAATTTGATAAACTAAAGTTAATGTTCCAACCGGTGCATTTGGCAATATATCAATTGAACCATTCGGATTTAATTGCAAAAACGGATTTGGTGTTACTGTAGTTAAGATAACATTCGATGGAGTAGCCGCTGCACCATCTAGAGTGTCATTTGAAAAAACATTCAAAACATTAGTCGTAGTATGATTAACACCTGCAATCGGACCAGCAGAATCATCATTTGCTATAATGGCTTTTTTACAGTTTATAGTAAAGGTTTGAATTAATTCAGTTTTGTTCCCAGCACAATCTGTTAATGTATATGTTCTGGTTATGATGTTTACGTTTCCGTCACATCCGCTATTTGCATCTTTTACAGTGATATTAACGATTGGACTGCAATTATCCGCCGCATCTTTAATATCCGCTGGACTTCCCACAGGAATTAAATCGATGCTTGCCAAATTAGTTACATTCGCAGGTGCCGTTCCAGTTGGAGCAGTTGTGTCTTTTACTGTAATTATTTGAGTATAAGAAACTGTGTTTCCTCCACAATCACTAGTTTTCCAAGTACGCGTTAAAGTGTAATTTGAAGCGCATCCATTTTGAACATCCGATTTTGTTTCAGAAAACACTATTGGTAAACTTCCATTACAATTATCAGATGCAGTCATTTCCGCAGGTTCGGGAACAGCATCACATGAAACAGTCATATTCTGTGGAAGATTTCCTGTAAATAATGGCGCAGTTGTATCCTGAATCGTAATTATTTGTGTGAAAGTGCTAGAAGTATTTCCGCAATCATCTTTAACAGTCCAAGTATTGGTGTAAGTTCCAGCATTTGCACATGTTGCAGAAGCTGTAAATGCACCGCTAACTTTTACGATATTTGTTACATCTGCATTGCAAGAATCTGTAGCAGTTGGAAATAAAGTCTGAGCATTCGCTAAAGCGGAAGCATCGCTACATTCTATAGTTTTATCTAAAGATCCTGCTAAAGTTGTCCAAGTTGGTGGAGTCGTATCTTGAATAGTAATTATCTGTGTAAAAGTATCAGAAGTATTTCCGCACTCATCTTTAACGGTCCAAGTATTGGTGTAAGTTCCTGCATTTCCGCATCCAGCAGAAGCTGTAAACTGACCGCTTACTTTTACAATATTTGTTACGTCTGCATCGCAAGAATCTGTTGCAGTTGGAAATAAAGCTTGAGCATTCGCTAAAGCGGCAGCATCACTACATTCTATAGTTTTAT